>Ga0209589_1010182_pt1 | contig 13796 bp, 6 predicted proteins | sample CowpeawhiteBW_FD_187525 | JGI IMG/M metagenome (GOLD analysis project Ga0209589, IMG submission 187525) | Root nodule microbial communities of legume samples collected from California USA - Cow pea white BW (SPAdes) (version 2) | ecosystem: Host-associated > Plants > Roots > Nodule | place: USA...
GTTTAAAACTAGTGAGAGACAATATTGTTCTATTTGAAAAAAAAAAGTAATAATTAACAAAACATTAGTTAATAATATATAATAATGTAATATGTTAAAAATTCATTTTTAATAAAAAAATATTAGTATAACATTTATACAAATAATAAATTTGGTCTGAAATTGGAGAGAAACAATGTAAATATTGATACTTAATTTTGTAAAAATATTTATACTTAACTAGTTTTAATCTTATGAAAAATGGATTAAAAAAATTTGGACAAAAATGAATCAGAGACACATAAAGACTAAATTGAATCAAGAAGACATACATAGGAACTAAATTGAAATAAACACAATAATATTTGACATTGACATTGACACGTGGCATTGCATTGTCATGTGGCACTGACAATGCCACATGTCACACCAGGAACTTGACACGTGGTAATTTTCTTTTTTGGAAAAACTAAAAATAAAAATTAAAAAAAATAAAAAAAAATCACATACTACATGCAATGTTAATAATTTCTGTCGAAAAGGGATCTAATTGAAACATTTTTTTCATAAGTTAGGATGCAATTGACATTTTTTTGAAAGTGGATATCAGGTTGATACACCCTATCAAAGTGAATACCATCCGACCAATCAAACCTATATAATACAATGTAACAGCAGTTAAGACTATCGTAATATATTTGTTGGAAAATAATTTTAGTGTATTTGAAAAGCCATTATTAACGTTATGTTACGAAATATTTTTAACTTACATAATGTAAATATTATATTATTTATAAAATATAGTAATTGAACTTAAATCGTTCATCTATTATACGAGAAAATGTAGAGAGAACTAACCCATGATTCAAAAATATTTGCTAGAGACTCTTGATTTTCCAATATCACAGATTTTGTTTTTCCCAAACCACACTTTCTTATGTTGGGACAATGATTCACGATCACATTTTTTAAAGATGGCCACTCAATGATATCTCCAGAAGAAAATTTCTTTAAACTTGGTAAGCTTTCAAAGTGTATTTGGTTTGCTTCTGGATATTCTATTACAATCGTGGATTCTTTAACTTGAAGAAGTTCTGAATACAACCACTGTAAACAAATAAGGAATAAAAACATGTAAATAATAATTATTTTCAACGCATTAAATCAAATAAAGAATAAAAAACACATTGATAATAAGTAGATTTTATTACAAATTGTTGAGAAGTTTTGTTTTTTCAAATGCATTTTTATAAGTAATTTTTAATTCAATTATTTAAAAAAATCATTATTTTGAAAATTCAGGCTACAACAATTAAATATATTAATCTAAAACTACTAGGTATATCAAAATATATATTAATCCCTCATAAATCACGAGCAATTTAGATACACCTTCCCTCTTCAATGACATCTTTTAAAGACAAAGGTGTGATAAGAGTTTTAGGATCCAAAATGAATAATCCCTCAAATATAAGGATGACCCTAAGGTTTTTATCTGAATGGACTTGAGTGCAGAATATTGGCTCCATTCGTGGGGATGAAAACAAGGTTCCAAAGACGCACTTTCATTCCCTAAGGGAATGAAAAGTGGTTCCAAAAATGAACATTGTTCTCTTAACCCTCAAGTATAGGAAGAATGAAAAAGTGGTTCTAGAGACGAACCGATACGCTCAATTGTTACACATTACTTAGAAGTAAGGCCAATGACAAAACTTTTGATAAGAGTTTCTGTTGGAAAATTTTCAAATATATGATATGAGGGCTAATATGAGATATTCACATGGTCAATTATTTCTATAGATGTGGTCTATTTGTCAATCAATTCTATAATTGTTGCGTAGATTTTGATACTGTAATCTCATATAATTGACAATAATTTAATATGGCTACTACTCTATGATGGCTAGAGAAAAATAACTATAAATTTCACATGTACTATGTGTTTTAGGTCATCAAATTTGCTCTTTCCTACAATATACTATATCATCAAGGTTTAGAGAGTGAGAGTTTGAAACGAAAAAGCACATTAAAGGATTCTCGTGATAGTGACAATGGTTGGAGGTTAGTATTTATTCCTTTTTCTGCATTAGTTTTACATTTGGTATTAGAGCAAGATTAAATACCTTTGTCTTGTTTTGAATTTGTCGTGGTTATCCTTTGGATTTTTTATTGTGTTTTTCTGTTGTGTTTGATGTCGGACCTACTATTATCGACGTTGGAGGTATCACTATTGATGAGGTGACGCTAATACACTAATGGGCTTTGTGATTATGGGTATAAAAATTCTCAGAGCATCAACATTGTTGCTTTTTGAGGCTTTGTCGGTATCGCTCTAAAAAGTCTAAGATGTGTCCTGTGTACTCATGTAATGCGAAATATTGTCATTTGCTTATGACAATTGACACTTTTGGACAATGGGTGTGCTGAATATTTTTAAGTTGGATATGAATTGAAAACGAATCTTTTATTTTTTTCAAAATAAAATAATGAAGAGTACATAACCTTATTTTATATCTATATTTTAAGTCAAATATTTTTTATAGTGTGATGGTAAAGTAATCCTTTTAATTGAATTACTATATTAATTCACTAAGGATTGACATATGAATGTTCTTTTCTTTCTAAATCCTTTTGACTCCTTCAAATAAATCTAAAGAAAATTTTCTATAAGTTTTTGTACATAATATATGGTTTTGCATGTACTACATGGTTGTGTACATAATATATGTTTCCGTACGTATTATAAAGTTGTATATGTAATATATATATACATATACATATATATACATATACATATATATACATATACATATATATATATATATATATATATATATATATATATATATATATATATATATATATATATATATATATATATATATATATATATATATATATATATTGGCAGACCCTAAGGTTCGTAGTGGACCATCCCCCCAAATTTTTAAAATTTTTTTAGATTGATTTTTATTATTTTTATAAAATATAATATTTAATGTTAATAAATAATAAAATAAATATAATAAAGAATAATAAAATTTATTGAGATATTTTTTTTGTTTTCTCATTTGAAGTTTCTCAGTATTATATACATTTACACTTTTACATCTCTTCTTTTGTTTTTTTTCTTGAAAAAAAGAAATAGAAAGTTGGACATAAATTCATTCTCTCGCTTTCAGTTATCAACCGTTATCTTTTGATATAAAAAAGTAATTCTCTTTATTTTCTTGATAGAAAAATATTAGTTTGATATTTAATTTTATTTTCATCTTATGAGTTTTTTGTATATTTATTTTTTTTATAAATATAAAAAGAAAAATTATGTACTATATGTTTTTTCATAATCATTTCTTAGATGTGACTTGATTATCATAATTTTATTTAGTAATTACATTGTCCATTTTTTATTAGATTTGCATAAATTATTTTTTAGTTTTAATTATTTTTAAAATAGGTATATTGATGAAGAATAAAATAATAGATTGATTCTTTTTTAATGTGATAAAAGGAAAGATACTCTTGAAGATGAATTCAATTGTTGAATTAGACAATCATTTCCCTAATAATCAAAAATTTATAAGTGGAAAGTTTCATATAAATTATTATGAATTATGAAAGTTTCATATTAATTCTTTGAAATTTATTATAAGAAAACTTTCTCAAATATGAAAATATTCATGAAAAGAGATGAAATTAAAAAAGAAAAACTTATTTAAAATGTGTTTCATATCAAATACAACATCAAAACTATCACATTTTTGTAAGGAAAACTTAGAAAGAGATTTCAATACTAAATTTTATATATATATATATATATATATATATATATATATATATATATATATATATTAGTAACAATAATTAAATATATGAAATTTGAGTATATTATTTTGACACCTTCAAGATTTTTTATCAAGATCCACCACTACACACACACACACACACATATATATATATATATATATATATATATATATATATATATATATATTTGTACGTACTATAAGGCTTTTTACATAATATATGTGTTATACGTACCATAAGTTTTTTACCTACTATATGTTGATATAAATTATATGTTGTATATTTAATTTATATAATGAATATTATTATTTCTTTTGATTGCATTATAAATAATTTGCATTATAAATAATGTTATTCAAATATTTATTTATGTTTGAATCAGTATATATTTTAATGAATTAGAGGGTGACAACAACATCTCTTATGGATTGATATTTACAATTACATAATAAACATGAACTGTAATTAGTTAATTATATGTGATGTGATGAATTTTTATCCACAAATTTTTTTTTCTCATCTATAAGATTAATGAGGATGAAATATTGAATTATAATTCTCAAATTCTCCATAGGTATTAAGAAAAAGAATATAGTCTAATAGTTTTATCTTTTGGTTTTGTGAGTCTGAGTATGACTTTAGCCCACAAGCAAGTTTTGGGTCACTGGACTCATTCATTAAGATGTGTGTGGTAAGACATAATAGTATAATAGTTTTATTACTTGGTGATGTGGGTCTAATTGAGTAAGACTTTTAGCCCACAAATAAGTTTTATGTCTCTAGATTCATTCACTAAGATGCGTGTTTGTATCGGTAAAACATAATAGTATAATGGTTTTATCATTTGGTGACATGAGTCTAATTGAATAAGACTTTAGTCCATAAGTAAGTTTTATGTCACTAGATCATTCATTAAGACGCGTGTTTACATCGGTAAAACATAATAGTATAATAGTAGTTTTATCATTTGGTGATGTGAGTCTTATTGGGTAAGACTTTAGCCCACGGGCAAATTTTATGTCACTAGATTCATTCATTAACACGTGTTTGCATCGGTAAAACATAATAGTTTTATCATTTGGTTATGTGAGTCTAATTGAGTATGACTTTGGCCCACATACAAGTTTGTTTTATGTCATCACTAGATTCATTGATTAAGACATGTTTGCATTGACAAAACATTATTTTGTTATAGTATCGAATTATGATAATGAGCATGTATGTTAAAAATTATACAGTTTCTCAATATGTGAATATTTTTTATATCCATTATGGTATTCCCAAACTAAAAAGGATAATTATAAGTTTTGAAAGGAGAAAGTTTTTCTCCATTTGGTTTGGATGAACATTGATTATGCTATTAGAAAACTAGAATCATCATTATTACTAATACCAACACTCTAGATGTTGTTGATCTTTATGAAGAGTGAGAGAGGTTAAATTGTCTCTTTGTGACATTAATAAATACCAACTTTTTTGCTGGTATTCGGGATTCTGTTTATCAACATGACAATGTGAGAGATTTGCTAAAGGTTATTGATGAATAATTCATCATATTTGATAAATCTCTTATTAACACTATTATCATGTATTTTTCATCCTTAAAGCTCACCGATATGGGATTAAGGGGGGTGTGATCACATCATGCGCATTAGGGACATTGTGGGTCAAATGAAAGGCCTTAGAGGTTACCATCTGATTCCCTTCTAGTACATTATATTTTGTATACTTTGCCTCATCAATATGAATGACTTATAACACACATAAGGATAAGTGATCTATTAATGAATTAGTAACCATGAAGAGGAAAGGTTGCTAATGGAGGAAGGTCAAATGGTGAACTTGATTACTTCTCTCAATAATAAGAAGAATCAAATTAATCAGAAGGGAAAGATATATGTTAAACCAGTTATAAAGAAAGAGTCCAAGTGTTTCTTATGTAAAAGAAGGGACACATGAAGAAGGATTGCACAAAGTTTAAGAATTGGATAGTGAAGAAAGGTAATTATTTTATTTTTGTTTGTTATGAATCTAATATGACTAGTATTAATCATAACACATGATGGATTCATTCTGGAACTACAATCCATGTTTGTAATACCATATAAGGTATGAAAAACCTAAGGAGACCAATGGGAAGTGAACCTTGCATATATTCAAGAACCAAGATGAGTTCACATGTCGGGGTCATTGGGACATGCAATTTAGTTTTAAGTAGTGATTTTATTTTGTGCTTAGAAAAGGTCTTTTGTGTTCCTAGTTTTGATAAAAACTTAATTTCCATTTTTTGATTTACACCTTTGGGTGTTTCTTTTAATTTTATAGAATATGGTTTTACTTTGTTCAATAAATCGAAAGTTGTTAGGTTTTTTTATAACTATGTGATGGTCTTTACTCTATTAAATTACAAATTACATTGCTTATAGTTCAATGCATGTTTCTACTAGGTTAAAGTGATGTGTTGTGAATGAGCATTCCTCTACCTTACGGCACCAAAGATTGAGACATATATCTCCATTGAGAGAATTAAGTGATTAGTTAATGATGAAGTACTTAATACTTTAGATTTTGCTGATTTTGAAACTTTTGTAGATTGCATTAAGGGTAAGCAAACTAAAAAGTCCAAAAAAGGTGCTAAAAGCAGTTCAAACATACTAGAAATTATTCATACAAATATTTGTGTTCCAAATATGGATGTGAGTAATCTGAGATACTTCATCACATTTATAGATGATTCACAATACATGTATCTTTACTTACTTTGTTCTAAGGATGAAGCTTTAGATGCCTTTAATGCTTTTAAGGCAAAAGTAGAGTTACAATGCATAAAGCAAATTAAGATTGCGAGATCAGATAGGAGGAGGTGGAGAGTACTATGGTAGATACACTATGTGTAGACAAGAATCTAGTCCATTTACGAAATTTCTCCAAGAACATGGGATTGTTGCCCAATACACTATGTCTGGTTCTCCGAATCAGAATGGTATGGCAGAGAGAAGAAATAAAACTTTAAAGGATATGGTGAGAAGCATGAGGAGTCATGCAAAGCTTCCTAAATTCTTGTGGATTAAAACACTTAAGACAGTAGTGTATATAGTAAATCGAGTTCTAACAAAGACTGTTTTAACACCTTTTGAGTTATTCAAAGATTAGAAACCCAATTTACGACATATACGCCTTTGGGAATGCCCATTTGAAGTGACATTTTATAATCCACAAGAGAAGAAACTGGAACCTAAGACTATTAGTCCTATTAGTTAGTATTCCATTGGATATGCTGAAAAGGTCCAAAGGTATAGTGTTTATTGTCCATTTCATAACACTACAATTGTAGAATCAAGGAATCTAAAGTTTCTTGTAAATGACTTGATTAGTGAGGGTGATTTAATTCAAAATAATCAAATGAAGTACAACCCTCTAAATTAAATGATACACTCGTGGTCATTATTTCCCAAATATGGGATATGTGGGATAATATGAGATATTCACATGGTCAATTATTATTATAGATGTGGTTCATTTGTAAATCATAATTTTATAGTTATGCATAAACTTTAATAGTGTAATTCCATATAATTGGAAACAGTTTATTATGGCTACTACTATGTGATAGAAAGAGAACTCTATAAATTTGACAAGTACTATGTGCTTTATATTATCAAATATGTTCTCTACTACATTATACTATATCATCATCAAAGTTTAGAAAGTGAAGATTTGAAACGAAAAATCACATTAAAAGATTTTCGATGATAGTAACAATGACTAAATATTAGTCCTTATTTATTTTTTCACATTAATTTTACAGTTTTATGTTCCAAAATAGGTAATACTTCAAATTGGTAATCCACTATGAAAATATTATTTCAAATAATTAAATATCGAAATACTAAAATTAACATTAACGATGAAGAATTTGAAAAATTGTATTTAAAAAAGTAAAGTAAATCATTAAATTTTTAGTAATTGCAAGTTCTCACCAGTATGTCCATTGCTTTGGACCCAAACGTTTGTCGTAGCAATTTCATATTTTCATCGGCACCCGTGTAAGACATTCTCTTTGTATTACCGGAACTCATGTCACCAACCTGAAATACTACTTTTATGCATAAATTACTTTTTTTAAACTTAAAAAAAATACTCTATTTTTCTCTTAAAAAATCCTTTTAAATAATCCGAGCGAATTCTAATCCTAATACGACTAGCAAATGATGAATGAAATAAAGAAGCTAAATAAAAATTATAACTAACCAAATTAATAATTTTAAATTATTATTTTACACGTCAAATTATTGTATTATAATTAATAATTTGAATTTAATTTGTAAGTATTAAAGATTTAATTTATAATAATATTACATGCTTTCATTTTTCATATAGTGTAATACAAAAAAAAAAATCAAATTATTTTTTGTCCCACCAGTTTAATTGATTAAGCAGAATGGGTCAAAAGTTTATTGTTGTATAAACTAGATAATGACATTTCGGGTGGATATAAAATGGATTAATTGAACTAATTTATTGTAAATCTTAATTAAACTGAAAAAGTTATTTGAAAGAATTGAATTGAATTTTGTAATAATTTAAATGAATAGGGATTATTTAAATCGTATGATTTGAATGAACTAAATTAAATTGATTTTTTTTCTAAATTGTTTGAATTATTATTAATAAAATATCATATTTTAAATTACATTTTTCAACATCATAAAGTACCATATTTATGTCAAACACTTTAATTTTCTTATAATTGTATTCTGTATGAATTTGAATTGATTCAGTTGAATTATTTTGAAGGAGTGGTAATAAGAGGGAAAAAAAGATGCTTGAAATATGAAATATGAAACATGAAATATTACCTGGTTGAGACTGTGTTTAGGTTGTATTATGCTGATATTGCAATTGTGGAAGAAAGATAATACCACTCAACAAGTTTGCACAAGAAAAATGAAGGTTTTATACATATCCAACTACAATAATTCTGCAAGTTTTCTTAGTTCTTTCCTCAGCATCAACTTTTACCTATTCTTTACTTTTGTTTTGGTTAAAGCATTGTTCTTTCTGCAGCATCAATTTTTACTAATTCTTTACTTTTGATTCGGTTAACTTACTTAGTGATTCTTTCCTTAAAACCTACACCATATTTTGAGGCTTCCCTTATTAATCGAATTTCTATAAGTTTATTTTTAAGTAAAATTTACTTGAAATATATTCAAAATTGTATTTGTGCAGAACAATATCTAAACATTAATTAATATAACAATCCAATCTATTAAGATTTGTAAAACATTTAAAGGAAAAAAAAATATAAACAAAGGGGAGAATTTCATTGATATATGAAAAATTTGTTAGAGAGATTATAAAAGTATTTTTATTTATAACAAAAGAAGGGTGAAAAAAATAAGATTCTGCAGGTTGATGGGAACAAAGTTGATGAGGAGGTGAAGGTTGAGTTGTTGCTTAAGAAATTGTTAAAACTAAAATTGTAACAATTTCTGCAATGAAAATTTAAATGGTAAAAAATATCGTACTTATTGGTTATAGTTTAATTAACAATTTCTTAAAAGTAAACCACTAACCTGTAAACGAAAAGCACTAAAATTTTTGCAAACCACACTATTTCTTACCACTAGATTTGTTAATTCGTCCCCGTCCAAAAGACTTGGTACATGTGGATTGGGACCAAAAAGCTATAAGAAAAAAACTATTCATTAGAAAAATTCAGAGGTCGAAAAGTCAATAAAAACTTCGTGGATTATCATATACTTTCTTTTCAACTATAAAAATATATTATTTTTTAAGATATATTATTAAATTTTTGGTTTAAGTTAGACTTTGGAGTTTAGTTTTTTTTAGTTATAATATGTTTTGTCGTTTCGCGATTGTGATTCCATATATGTTTGCATTTATTCTAAATGTGTTTTAAGTTTTCTATATGTGCATGTACTTCTCTTAATTTAACTTGTTTACATGTCATTTTTTATAAAAGTTTTGACTTCAACTTCATTTTGCTTTAATTTTGAACTACATTTTACTTTGATTTCATTTGGTCTAGTTCCCCAAATTGACGGGCCTGTTTTTATTTTACTTTTTTACTTTTTTATTTTTTAAAATTAAAATAATTAAATTTTTTATATTATATTTTTGTATAAATGTAAATATATAAACTTTTATTATAATTTAAATCATTGATATTTATAAATTAAGTTCTAATTATTAATTATAATAGAATAATTTAACATGTAAATGTAATAATTATTTTAATTCATTCAATTAAAAATATTAATTAATCAATTAAAATTTTAAAAAAATAGAAAAGTTTAAATTTATTTTCTTTTTAAAATAAGTGAAGGTCAGTCTCTCGACTCATCCTGTGACACAACAGATTATGATCCGTTTTTATTGGTGGACAAGTTTGACCTGTTTTTGGTGATGGGGCAGAATAGATCAAAACAAGCGGGACAGGTCAAAATGGGCCAGACTGATCCATTTTGCCACCTATAATAAAAAGTATTCAAAAATAAATTGGTAAGAAACGAAAGGAGAAAAGTTTGAAATAAAAATGATGCAATTAAGAAAATTTGAATGGTATTACTCTTTTAAGCAAGAAACTTGCAAAATTTAGATAATGTGTAAGGTAGAGTTTTGCTATATCAATGTTGGATTTTTGTTTACGTTAGCTATGTGCAGTTCAAGAATGGTAGGATGAAGAAAATGATCTTAAAACCTCACAAAAGGACTATTTGTCATAGGTTTTAATACTTTAAAATGAATATTGTTCTAAGACAAAGATAAAAAATGTGTCATACGGTGAAATAAGAAATAACTTAATAAATGTGCAAATGCACTAACAAATATTTTTTTTGGTAGAAGTAGTACAAGGAAAGACCAACGGTACCAAAAAAATCCTATCTTTAGTATAACATGGACATCATAGTTTACCCCTAAAAGGTGTACTAATATTGTTGAAATTGCTCTGTTTTAGGTTGGATTTTGTTGTCCACATATAGTGAACAAATATCAAACTAGATAACAATCAGTAGTTTGTGGCTAACATATGAGGTCTCAAGTACAGTATAGGTAATTTATGTATTGTGACATAGGTATATATGATATGTAAAAGAATCAAACAAAGTACCTTAGTGCTTCTTTATTTAATCATTTTTACAAACAAATAAAATTATTGTAGATTATTAATATGTACACCAATAAAGTTAGTTGAATACTTAGAAAGGTGAAAAGTAATGATAAAAATAGCTTATGTCAAGGTGATCAAAGTAGCAAAAAGAGGAAGAAAGAGTCCTTTGGCAACTTCAAATACAATGAATAAGAGATTTGTTTTCTCTAAGTTTTTCTTATGGTGAGTAAAGGGTTATATATGTAGCATCTTCTAAAACGTTTTTAAATTATATATAATATTAGAATATTAAAGGAAGTTGTGTTATTTTAAGAAAATGAATTTGTGTTTGATTATATATACTTCAATGTGCATATAGTTTTATGTTCAACAATTCAATCACTATTTCAACATTATGAAGTTGATAAATGCAATCCTTTGAGATACGATAAATAAAATGATCTTTGGTATTTATTAAATTGAAAACCAAGACATTATTAAGTTGATAAATACAAATGAAGGAAAAGTGACAATGACATGAGATATGTGGACGGCAAACAATCAAAAGATATGGTATATATTTATCACAATTTATTTCAATAATTACAATTGGACCTTACAAAATATCATTTTGAGGTATCAATTTTTTTTATTTATGTTTTTCAATAATTTGTTCATGCACTTCTAGAAAGAGTATATGATGTTTAATGTGAATGTTCATTTATGTTCAAGCACCTCACACAAATGATAGACTTTACAAAGTATTAGATGATTGTTTGTTGAATTAGAATATTAATATAAAATTGTTCACTATCACTTTGGACAATTATAACACAAATGATAGCATGATTAAAAAAAATAAAGATAAGTTGAAGTTAGTCACACTCATTATGAAAAGATATTTGAATATGCATTATTCAACACATATGTTTGATTTCATTGTGAGAAAATGTTAATAGTTCTAAGAGAATGGATGGAAACGATTCGAAAAAGTGTAGCATATTGGACAAAAATAATTAAAATGATGAAGATTTTAAGGAAATAATGGCTAGACAATTGCATTAATAACTTATAAATATAAGTTATTAATTTATAATAAATATACTAATATATTAACATAATTTTAATTGGATAATATTTTATGTTTTCATAAATATAAGATTTAATATGAAAAGACACCAAGATGTTTTTTCCATTGATTAATGTTTCATGTTACAAACAACTTCACTATTTTAAACTTTTTAAAATTATATATACATAAGTATGAATTACATCTAAAAAGGTAATTACATAACATCAAATTATTCTTTTCAATCTCTTGTTTGTCTCTCTTCTTGTAGTTTCATTTCTATCACTGAAACATTAAAAAAAAAAAACAAATTATTGATAGAGACAGAGGGAGATGCAACACTAATATGTTTGTAAACAAATTCATACTAGAAATCAAGATATCACTTTCAACCTAAAGAAAAGTTTAATACAATACTTTTATAAGTCATGTTACTTATTTATAGTCCATCTTATTTATTTTTATCTGATGTAAAGTTTTTAACTTGCCTTATTCCTAAATAGTTTTTCTCGTAAGTACTTTGTAACCTTAAAACACTATTCAACACACATTTTGTTTATGTTTAATTATGGCTATAAGCACTAGCAATGTATATACAAGTTCAAGAAACATCTTTCTATACCACGAAAGAGTACACTAAAATCCTCAAAATAAATCATGTTTCTGTATAGTTTCATATGAATGTTGAATACATAATATACTTTATTTTAAAAACATAATCTATATAAGTGTAAAGTTGGAGAATCAACATTACCTTAAAAAAAGTAGTAATCATTATTGTTTTCCATTGTTGTCTTTTTGTAAAAGTTATTGCTCCTTTTTTTATTCGATGCATTTCAGTTAATTCCTAATCAACATATGCAAATAAACACATTAATATGTCAATAAGGTATTTTTAAAAGAAAGGAAAATTTTAGGAATAGAAGACAAATAAATAAAAGAAAAAAATTTGATACAATATGTGATGTAATGAAGAGAAATAAATTAAAATATGAAAATAAAGTGTTTTACAAGAAACATCTTCTAGAGAATAAAGGATATATATATATATACATATAGATATATAGATATATAAACATGTTGTATATTACTATATTATAATTATATAACTTCTAAAATATATGAAAACAATGCCCTCTGGAAAAGACCCCAATACCCCCACTTACATTCTTGACAGCTGTCCCATTTTAAGGTTTTTTGGTAACTTTGCTTCTTCCGTCATCTGCCCATTCTCATTTTGCGTTTCTGACCAATGTACCCCTACGATGAAGCTTGGATTATGTTGTCCAGTCTCCTTTTCGTTTCATTGATTGGGGATAAAAGTAATTTGTGTTTTCCCGCCTCTTTGATTGTTAAACGGAGGGAGTACTGTGCATTGAATTGATTGATGTTGCAGGCATTAATAAATCAGACCTCATTTGCTTTGAGATCATTTTTAAATTTTGAAGGGTAGTGTTGGGTGGTTTCGTGCTCTGCATTTCCTAAGTTTGCCCAGGTATTTCATTTTCGTTCTTTTGTTTTTCATTTTTGGTTTCGTTTGATTCACTACTTCAAAGGTTTTACTTTTGGGTCTTACTTCTTCTTCGTTTCCTGAGTTTGATTAGGTATGACATTTATTTTCTTCGTTTTCGTGTCTGAGTTTTTGGTTTGTTTTATAGTTTTGCTTTTGTGTTTATGTATTTTATTTTGTGTTTGTGTTTTCTTAGTTTCAGACGTTGGTGTTTGGTGCTTGGTTTCCCTACGTCTGACCAGGTATGTATTTTAGTGTTATGTTTTTAACATTTCTTTGTGTTCTTCAGTTGATCGTTTGTGTTGGTCAAAGGT
>Ga0209589_1010183_pt1 | contig 13796 bp, 9 predicted proteins | sample CowpeawhiteBW_FD_187525 | JGI IMG/M metagenome (GOLD analysis project Ga0209589, IMG submission 187525) | Root nodule microbial communities of legume samples collected from California USA - Cow pea white BW (SPAdes) (version 2) | ecosystem: Host-associated > Plants > Roots > Nodule | place: USA...
ATATATATATATTATATTATATGTTATATTTATATATTATATATTATATATATATATATAATATTAAAAAAGTAAAACTTAACTAAATGTTATTCTTTTTAATTTGTGTATCTTTTTGTTTGTGGTTATCGTCTTGAATTTGTTGTTTTCAAAGTTTACATTATTTGATTGTTCATTATTTTCATGGTTCTAATTTCTATCTTTCTTCTTTTTTCTTTACTCTCACTTTATATTTTATTCATTCAAGACTCTAATACTATAGTTTGATAAGTGACAAGTATGATTTGATGTTAGATAGTAATTTATATTTTTGTGATTTTGGTTTGTATTTGGAGTTTAACATAATTTGGGATTTTATTTGGATTGTATTGAAGTTTATTTAGATTTTAATCGGTATTATAATTTAGTTTTCTTGAGATTGAAGAAAAAAAATTGTGTTTTTTTTTTTTAATTAAGTGAGGTAGTGAGCCAACCCGTTTAACCTGTCAACCCGTGGTGGGTCGGGTCGGGTTCTAATTTTGTTGGCTCATTAATAAGTGAGCCGGGTTGGGTTGACCCACTATATGGTCAACCTGTCGTGGGCCGAGCTGGGTTGGGTCGGGTTACCCGTTTTGACAGCTCTATATGTGACTGCATGATAATTCGTTTTCTACTCTAGCTTACTCTTGCTTGTTTGATTGCTTGTATATCGTTCTTCTACCTTTGCAATGATCATCAATTTATTGATGGGAGCATATGTGAGAGGTACTCGAGGTCAACAAAGAAGAGATGATTCCGCTGCATAGTCTGCTTGGGCTGGACTTCTTGTGTTAATTGGGCTTTTCTTTTAGGGCAATGACCCATGTACTGTCTGTCCTTTGGGCTTCATTTTGAAAACTTTATCGTTATTCCTTTATGTTTTCTGTTGACATCGTGGTGTGCCTTAGTTAATGTACGAAGTGATATTTGTAGTCCAGAACTGCATTAATATGTTTTTCTATGTGATGTTTCCTTTTAATTTTGGTTTATTGATTAAATGAGATGTTACATTTTTCATCCACATATTTTTTACATCATCGTCATTTGTATTCATCTTCTTTATTTATATTCATCTTTTTTATTTACACTCGTTCCCCAATTTATTATACTTATTTATTTATTTTTTAGTTTATATTATTTAAACATGAAGATGTTGTACAACTTTTTTTTAAATTATTACCTTAAAAAAAAATATATATATATATATATATATATATATATATATATATATATATATATATATATATATATATATATATATATATATATATAAATGCACATAAGAACTGCGCATTAAATAAGAATGGGGGCGAAGAGTCTGAATATAGGCAACATAATGTGATGTAACGTAAACAATGAGAGTTTCAATCTTAGTTTAGCTGGGAGCATTTATTGGAATGCCAAACCGTTAACCTCTTTTAGTAAATGTCTAAATTATTATTATTATTATTATTATTATTATTATTATTATTATTATTATTAAGCGGATTGGGGTTTGAAGAAAAACAAACACGAAGCTTCGTTTCTCTTTCGAGTATGATAAATCCCTCAGCAGGTCAATATCCATATGTTCTCTGTTCTCTCATGATTTAATAAGGGAATGGGTCTACGACAACATAGTCATTTGAAATTAAAAAAAAAAAAAATTATATAGGCTAAAGTATATATGGGATATCTAATTTCTTTTTACTAAAATAACCCAATTTCGTTTTATTTACCAAAAAATATACGAAAAAACTAGTCATTGAGAAATAATTTAATAATTGATTTTTTATTTATTTTCTCTTTTTTTTCTTTGTTTTTATAATAAACATGTTATCAACCAATTGATTTCTTACTTTTTTTTTTCTATAAAGCAAATTTTGATGATAACAAAATTCATAATGAATAGTCCAATAATGACAGATTTAGGTCCAATCTTTATATGAATGTATTATACTTATTTTTTAGGACTTAAATAGTTGAATCATTGAGACTTTGTCTTTCAATTCATTATGAATTTTGTTATAATAAAATCTTATTTTATAGAAAAGAATACGAAGTAAGAAATCAATGAATGGATAACATATTTCCTATAAAAAGAAAGAAAGAAAATGAGAGAGAACATAGACGAGGAATCGATTACTAAATTATTTCTATATGACTAGTTTCTGTATATATTTTTTGGTAAATGAAAGTGAAATTGGGTTATTTTGGTAAGCTTTGATTTATATAAGCTTTGATTATATTTGATTATTTAATGTATGCTCATGAGTTTCAAACAAGTTTTATCAAAAGCAAAATTAGAAGAATATATGAGATATGAAGAGCAGAAAGAAGTCAACGACATGGTTGAAATCATTAGACAAGTAATAACACCATAGAAATCAAAGTTGATTAGGTAACTTAAGTTAACTTGGCGAGTCAGATCAAGGTAGACCACCAGATGAGTTAAGCCTATTGGCTAGATGAGTCAAGATAAGAGCACACTATATAGAAGTAAAACTTGTGCACTAGACGGATCATATTGACAAGTCGAGTAAAGTTGACACATGTTGACTAGACGAGATAAAAGTTAAATCAAGTAAGATAAGTAAATCGAGTAGGGAAAGGTAAAAATATTCTTTCAAATATTCAATCAGTAAAAGAAATAACTTAAGTGACAAAGATCTTTTAAGCTTGTTTGATCTGTGTTGTAGTTTGATGCTTTCATTAATCTGATGCTTTGACTCGTCTGGTCAACACACTAATCCAGTTAGTTGATTTTTAGGACTTCAATGTATAAGTCGTCGGGTCAACACTTGTTTGATCAACACTATGACTTTGATGCATTAGTCATCTGGTCCACTCGTCTGGTCAACACTATACTTTTATGCCTTAGTCTCGTGCATGTAGTCATCTAGTACATGTACTTTTCTAGCTCATGCGTTAAACTTCAAGCTTATATAATCAGGTATTAAACTTAAGATAATAATGGTCAAAGATTTGTACTCATTATCCAAAATAAATAATTTCAAACACAATTGTTAAACACTTCATATTACATCTATCACTTATATTTCCTACTTATCTCTTTTGAACCTTGTCTCGTCTAATCAATAACTTTCTTCATTTGGTAATGGTTTTTTATCATCAAAAGTCTTTCACCTTAAATGGCAAGTTTGATTTCAAAAATCTTTATTTATATAATTATCATTACGTGTAAAAGTGATGACGATTATATAAATAATTGCTATCATCATTCATATTGAAGTCCTAGTAGAAATGATATTTTTTGACTTCTCCATGTTGGTTATTCTTCCTTGCACAAACCTCTTTGTGGTTTTATTGTTTTGTCAGCACTAATTGATGAAGGATTGACCACACAAGGACCCATGAAGACTCCCCAAGAAGAGTTACAAGGAGCATGTTTAGAGGGAAGGATCCTTCTCATTCATTTCTATCTTTTCCATCTTGTTATTGTCATTTCCCTAGGTTAACTTAGTTGACTTAATTTTTGTTGACTTGTTGACCTTTGAATATGGTTGACTTATTGACCAAAGTTAACTTAACTTAAGCCAACATACTAATCCTTGTTTTAATTTGTTTTGTAAGTTAATTTAGTAGAATGGAGCATACTAGGTGGTGCATGATGATTAGAGGACATAAATAATATGGAGGAGAGATTATCCACTCAAACTTATTAGGTCGATGAGTAGGATGTACTCGCTTAAATTTATGAACATGTAGGTTGTACTCTGTGGGGAGTGTTGCCAATTATTAACAAGTAGGTTGTACTCGGTGCAGAGTGCAATTGCGACTTGTAATTATTAAAAGGTAGGTTGTACTTGTTGGAGAGTGGGGTTGCCATTCATAATTATTAACGACTAGGTTGTACTTGATGAGTGTGGGGTTTCCGTCATAATTATTAATAAGTGGGTTACCCTTGGTGGATAATTGAGGTCATGCCCAACCAAATAAAACAATAAATGCTTAAGAATCAACCCAAGGTCATCTCCCAATGACCAATATTTTCATTCAGAGATTTCCAGATGCAACACAAAATGGAGGAGGGGGAGATTTGACAGATTAACAAGGTAAAGTAAAGCAACTTTAGATTATAAAAATGCATTGATTCTCTAATTCAAATGTAATTCCACCAATCACAAATTACTAAATTAAGCACGCTATCCAGAAACTCTTATGAAACTGCAATTAAACCACTAAGTGAAGATTAACATGATTTCATCACATCATTTAATAACACCCACTAATTAAGCATCTTTGAGAACATCCAAAAACAATAGCCCAAAGACATTAGGCACGAATTCAAGTCTATTTCAATGCAAGAACGAAAATCCTAACGTTAAGCATGCCAAAAATTCATATTCAACAATGAACCATCGATTAAAATGATGAAGAGCAACATAAATAATGAAAATTATGCATAAAATCTAAATATTTCATTACATTCTCCTTAGAAAATCAATTGCAATGTTTACTTAGCCATGAAAATGGACTTGCAACACAAAAAAAATGGAAATGCATTAGAAGAGTAAGGAAAGAAGGAACAAACACAATTTAGAGTGAAGGGGATGAAAGCCCTAAGTTGGGTGGTGCTCCAATGCTCACAAAATCAAGAAAACGAAAAATCCCCAAGTGGGTTCTCTCAAAAAACGTGAAATTTCATAATAGGAAAGATGAAGGCTCTCCAAATATCCTAAAATCCTACAAAACTCGTGATCACATCACCATAGATCCACATATTTACAAAAATGCAATTTTGGTCAACAAAATTACAAAAATGCTACTATGGACCAAAAATGTTTGCCCAATGACGTGGATAACCTTATTGACATGCCATAGATGTGGTAATAATGTGGGAAAGACGTGGCAACTCTATCTTCATTTTAAGATTAGCATCCAAACTCTAAAATTGCTTCAGAAAAACACCTAAAAATAATTACAAATGAAAATTAAACCAATTCAGGCCAAATTAATCAAAATTTGAAATAATGGCCCCCCAATAGATGAAAATACACTATCAAAAGACAATTAAGCACTAAACAACCGTCAAGATGGGCACATAAATGCAATGGAATAAGGGAAAATAATGACTCATTAGTGGACAGTGGGGTTGCCACTCGAAGTATTAACAAGCATGTTTTGCTTGGTGAATATATGGGGTTTCAACTTGTAAGTATTAACGAGTAGGTTGTACTTGGGCATTTCCAATATGTCAAGGAGTGGCAATGCCATTCAAGCTCGATGTATCATCGAGTAGGTTATACTCAGGCATTTTGATTATGTTGAGGAATGAGGATGCCACTCAGTCTCGACATGTTGTCGAGTAGTGATATGAACCCAACCAGGTATAATTTTGAAAGAGGTGAGATGGTTTTTAGTGAAGCCCAATTGTCGTAATTTAAACTCAAGAAAAAGGATTAATAGCTGTTGATTTGGAGCGACCAACATAAATAATTGCATGAATAGACTGTTACAATACCAAGAATGTTGACGATTAGCTTTGTAAGTATTGGGCTGAGTTTTATTACTTTTGGGCAGTTACAATTATGCTATTATTTATTATGGGCAATCTTTTAATAGGAGTTATTACGTGTTGGCTATTGTAACTAGTTAAATTTAAAAGGCCATGACTAGGTGCATAAAATAAATGTGATAGACATTATAAATAGATGCTCAACAAAAGGGTAAGGACACAATATATTTTGTTAAAAAAAAGCTAGTTAAGGTTTTCTTTTCTTTGGGTTCTTGATAACCCAAAATTCTTGAGTTTTATCGAAGGTCCTTTATCCTTTTGTGTGTTTAAACTCTTAGGCTTAACTTCCATCCTTAGAAGGCTGGCGTCTATCAATTTCCACTACATCTTCTTATCTATTTCGATTTTCTCATTTTAAGCAATTTTCCAAATTTCTTGCTTACTAGCATTCCAACCTAGATAGATTAGTAAAACGAATCCACCCTTCTAGACTCACGTTAAGTACATTATACTCAAACGTTTCAATTGTGTCGAAGGGGGGGGGGATGCCATTCAAGCTTGAGGTCCTATCAAGTAGGTTGTACTCCGACATTTCATTTATGTCGAGAAGTGTGCATTCCACTTAGGCTCGACATGTCATCGAGTAGGTTATACTTGAGTGTTTCAATTATGTCCAACCATAGGGATGCCACTCAGGCTTGACGCTTCATTGTCGTTCTAGTTGAGCTCCTCCATCATGCATTTTAGTTCTTCCTTCATCGTTTTAGAGTTGAGAGCGTCGAACATGTCTTTTAGCTCTATGAGCGAGAGTTTTTTGTCATCATTCTAGTTGAACTTGTTCAAGATTTGGTGCACCTCGTCTTCCATGGTATTGTCTCACTACTTCTTGCTAAAGATTATTTAATACAACGAAAAACTAGGTATAGGATTAATCTCCTTTATGTAGAAAAAACTCATAGGGTACTGTATTTATAATAAATAAAATATAGGCTAAGCCTAAAATATAAATAATTATAGGAAAGAAATAATAATAGAGAAAGAATGTATAAAATATAAAATATAAGATATCTTCTTCAAGCTTATGCATATAAATCATATGTGTCAAGCTGGTTACAAATGTAATCAATTTTCAGTCCTTGTAAAGACTTAGTGAAGATATCTGCTAACAAATCACTGTAATTAACGAACCTGATCTTGATGTCTCCAGATACAATTTTCTCTCAAATGCAATGATAATCAACTTTAATATGTCCGGTCCTCTCTTGAAAAATATGATTATAACTCATATGAAGAGAAAGTTGATTGTCATATATGTGTCATTTGAGTGACATCTCCAAATTGTAACTCTCTAAGCAATTTCTTATGTCAAACAAGTTCACAAGTGGATGAGGCCATAACTCTATTATGTTCCTGCACTAGATCAAGTTAGCATCAATGGAGACATAATATCCAGAATTATATCTTTTATCAGAAGGAGATTTTGCCCAATCAATATTTGAATAACAAACAACTTTTGTATTGTTATTGGAACCATACAACAAACCTTTTCCAAGAGATCCTTAATATACTTAAGTATATGAATGATTGCATTGTAATGATATTCACATAGGGAATTGAGAAATTGGCTCTCTACACTGTATGCAAAGGAAATGTCAAGACGAGTAACTATAGGATAATTCAATATTTCTTAGGATCTAAAATAGGGTCCCCTTGATCTGGTAGAAGTTTGGTATTAGGATCCATGTCAACCTATTTTGAATTCATCAACCTAGTTTCCTCCAAAATATCAAATGCATACTTCCTTTGAGATATAATAATACCATCGTTGGATTGTGCTACCTAAATATCCAAGAAATATATGAGTTTATCAAGATCTTTGGTTTGAAAATTGTGGCAAATATGTTGTTTCATTTGGTAGATGCCATGATGGTCACTACTTGTAAGAATAATGTGATTAACTTATACTATCAAATAGACATATTCAACACATGAGTGACGTAAAAGACTGAATGATCTGCCTCACTTTGAGTCATACCCAATTGTTGAACAACGTTGCTAAATTTAAACGAGGCCCTAGAAGACTGTTTTAGGCCATATAAAGATTTGCGATGATGACATACCAATCCAAAAGACTCCTCCTGAGCAACAAATCTTTGTTTTCTTCTTTATTCTCTTCGGATAATTTACCTTTTTTTATAATGGCTTATGGTCTAGGGTTTTAGATCATGGTATTTGGACTGTTAACTTATTTCCTTTCATATGCATTAATAATGTTCTTTATGTCTTGGGATATTCTTTTATCTTATTTTCCATTAATCGTCTAACCTGTTCTCTTGATTGTGTTATTGCTTATACCAAATATTTTGTTTGTTTACTAGATCAGAGTTTGAGACAAGTGATTGGAATCGAATATAAGTCTCATGGTCTTTGTCACGGTCTTTTCAATGTTGTTGCTCCTCGATGTCAAGGCTCTATGGTTGATTATGTGGGTAAGGTCCAAGCTATTTTTCATGAATTTAATGAAAAATTACCTCTTGTGTCCACTATTGCTTAAGAAATTAAGCAACGATTAAAGTTCTTCATGGTGTTGGCATTACATGGACTTGCTGATGAATATTTCCATATTCGTGATCAGATTTTGGATTCCCCTCTTGTACCAAATTTTAATTCTACTTGTCCACCCTTTTGCATGTGCCAAGTAAACCCATAAATGATTCGCTTGCTTCTGCCAATGGTTCATTTGCTTTGGCATCTCAAAGTGATGATCATAATTGCTCTCACAAGCCAGTAAAAGGGTGTCACAAGTGTGACCATTGTCACAAGCTAGGCCACAATATGAGCTTTGAGGCAGCCAATAACACTATCGAAACCAACTTTGACATAAAAAACCACCTACAACCAACAATAAATTTCCTAGATGGTAATGTGATGAGCTTCTAATTTCCACTATTCTGAAGAGCACTTAGTTCCTTTAGCATGGCCTGATGCCAACCAGGATAGGCTAAGCCATCACTAACAGATTTGGAAATGGACATAGAAGAAATAGAGGAAAGGCAGTTATAAAAAGGTGAAGAAAGTTTATGGTAACTCAAAGCACTAAAATGTGGAGAGGGATTATGAGTATAACATATACCTTTACGGAGGGCAATTGGATAGTCAGACTCAATCATCGAAGCTAGAGGAGACCAAAGAGTTAGAACTTGAATTGAATCACTTGATGGTTGTTAGGAATGATGTCTTCGACTATAAACCGAAGATGGTGGTAGAGGAGGAGAATTTGACGGTGGACTAGACCCAACTAGAGGATCACAAACAACATGAATATTGATTGTAGTAGATGGGGACATATAAGAAGAAGAAGGACATTTAAAATCCTGTGTCACCCATGATCGAGATGTATATATCTCGGCGTGAGGGCGGTGTGTTGGAAGTCCTACATAAACTAGAGTTAATGCTAATTTAAATTATATAAATGAGTGCAAACCTCACCTTACAAGCCATTTTTGTAGGTTAAGTTAGGCTTAAACTCCACTTCTTAACAAAGAGTGAGAAATGAAAATGAAAATTTGTCCTCAGTTCTAGCTTTAGGGTTTGTTTGTTGGAATTTTTAGTTCTTTCGTTGAGTGGAATGATCCACGACACTACTTCTTGCATCTAAAAGAACATTGGACATATAAAGAATACTTTAAGTAATATCAAGCAAACCTATCCATAGGAAGCCACTTGGCACCATGTCATCTTTATGAAGGACACCTCATCATCCATGATCATACACCTCTTGATAAAGGCATGCCTCATGTAGATAGTGTAGGCCTTAAGAATATGCTCTTCCCTAGGGAACAAGCCTCCAAACATGAGATGATAATGTTAATACAGAACTGGATATCCTCCGCTAGTTGCTACCTATCATACTTCTTTTAGCTGGAGGAAGCTCGAATAACCGTGCTATGGAATCTGGAGAGAAAATTGGTTTAATGTTCCTCCTAGGAAGGCAAGAAGGTGCACAATGTTAAAGTAGACGAGCCCTAACAATCAATAAGGTTTTGATGATAACAAAACACTCTACCAGACAAGTAAGTTTCTGGTCAAATATGAAGTTGTGATTAGATGACTAAGAGAGAGCGTCTAATTGAAATAAGAAGAATGAGAAATTGATCAATTTTGTTTGAAGATCAAAATATATGATATATATTGTTTCTTGCATGTGCTTTATGATTAATATTTAAAAATTGAATGTGTTAAGGAAAGCAACATGTCTGGTTAATACAAAGGCCAAATCTAAGCATTAGACAAATCTAGGTGTTAGAAATCTAATAACACAATTATTAGTAAATGCATTAGATGAACCAAGTTTCTAGACAACTTAAGTCACTACGTTAGACGACTAAGGTGTTAGAAAACTAAGGCATTAAACGACCAAGGTTTAGACGACCTAAGATAGCTTAAGTCATTAGACGACCTAAGTGTCAGACAGTAAGCTATTAGACCACCTAAAGTAGCTTAAGTCATTAAACGACCTAAATCTCAAATGACCTTTAATAGTGAAAAAATTATAATGTGGTTTGGTGGTTTGTAACAAGTTTTTTATCTCTGGTTAATCATGCAAATTATTATATTAATACAAGTGTTTGAAATAGAGATTCAATTTATGAATTACAATCGATATTATCATTCTAGAAGTAGAAAGTTTTTGAATCAAATGTTCAAATGAAATAAATATTGAGAAATATCTTATGAATGTACTGTTTGATTGAATGAAATATATTATTGCTCTAATGATTCAAATGGATAATCAAGTTGCACAAAGTTTCCTTAACAGGACAATTTGTGAACGTTGACGAGAAAAATTTCAAAATCAAGTATGATCTCAATCACAAAAGGAAAAAAGATAGTATGAAGAACATTAACAAATTCATATTTGAAGTCTTGAAGAATGATGTTGAAGATTCAAACTAAAGAATGAAGTCAAAGAATTGATTAAGTCATTCCATATCAAGAAGATTGCAATGAGGAACTACAATTGAAGGTTTCAACGGCTAGCTGAAGCAACATCTATGTAATGAAGTGTGAGCCATACAAGAAGAATGCGAACAAGAAAAGGGAAAGAACAAAGTGCTGTAAATTTGTCATATCAATAGTGTCTTAGATAATTAGGTTGAGAGCTTTATTGGTGTAATATCCTTCATTGAGTGAGGTTGTAACATGTGAGCTTTGTTGTACTCTCCTGTTGAGAGAGTCATTTTCTTATTGTAATTGAGTTCTTGATCCCAGGGGAAGAATACCTGGAGAGGTTGATACTCGGTTAGAGAGGTTGATACTCGATGTAACTTGGAGAGGTTTGTACTCGTGTAGTTGGAGAGGTTGTAACTCGTGTAACCTAGGGAGGGTAATACTTGTTATTGATCAAAGTTGATGATTAGTGAAACTTCTTAAGTAGGATCCGTAAGACACTAGGCGAAGCCTTAAGGGGAGGTGAACTAGTATAATTATGTTGTGTGCATTCTCTTTATCCTTACACTTTTATTTTAAATAAGTAAATTCATTTGTAGTTTTATACTTGTGCGTGTAGTTTTTGAATTTGTTTTTCAGGCTCTATCCATCCCCCTTCTTCAAACCACATTACTCTCACACATGATAGAACATAATTTTGACAACCATATTGAAAGGGTGTTTGTGGCGACAAACTTTGTGAAAAAGGCAACATTGGTAATGCTTATTAGGGGGGCTTTATAAGGAGGAATGAGGGCTCTGGCAAGCTATATTAGTTGCATAGGTTCTTTGCCTCCTTTAAACTCAATTGTTTTAGTGGTGGTGTAGCAAAATGTCATGATGCAGTTGTCACTAGTGTAATTTTGGCCTTTTAACTCGCGCTATAAGCATTGGTTATCGCTTAACCGAAGCATAAAATAGGACGGTGGCAACAAGTTGGCCAATATTTCAAAAATGCCTATAGGGTAGTGATGTTAGGCCTCGGGTGAAATTGGACCGGTGCCAAAAAGGGTTTTCTGCCTTATTAAAAATTGAACCGAAGCCATAAGGTATGTTAGGGTTCAAAAACGCAAATCCCTTTTCTTCTTCTTCTTCCTCGCGCCTGCGATTTCTCTCCTCCACTTGGTGCTCCGCCTGTTGCTGCTATTGTTGCGCTCCGACCATTCATGCTACCACAGGTTTGTTGCTCCGTCTACCTCACATCGCCATGCCGCACCGTTAGGTCTCCTTCCCTGCGAACGTTGCTACAATCCACGGTGCTGTTGTTCATGGTGCAAATTTGTGGTGAACGTTGGTGGTTCTATCTTCGGTGACTGTTGCGAGACGATAGTGGACTCGTTGATGCGTGAAGGTGAAAGTGGCAGAGGTTCCTAGGTGGCGTGGTGGTTTTCGGTGAATTGAAGATGGATGGCGGCTTCCATGGTTGTTTGAAGGTGGCGGAGGAACCTAGGGTTGATTTTTTATCGCAATGGCTTCGGTTCTCATAAGAATTGAGGTAGAATGTGGGGTCTCTGCTTCAGTTCACACCTGAGGCCAAAAGCTGGCCCCATTTGGCCTCATCCTAATATGCCTCGATTTTGGAACCAAAGCAAAATGAAAAAAATAACTGCTGCCAAATCCCCTTCTTGAATTGGTATATAACCAACATTATTTAGCATAACTCATCAGAATGAGAAGGCCTTGTTGTAGCGACTAAAGTCATAGAGCAATTGGCCAATGTCAATTGAGCTCATGATGTTGTTGAGTTCTAGTAGCAAGTGATTGCGGGTGATTCCCTCTCCACTAAGGATGTAAGAGATTGCAATGATTTTTGGGCTCTTTATGGCAAGGTTGTTGTAGCATCGATTGAGGTGGACATTGAGAGACTCATAGATGTTCTGAATGGTGTGGATGTTATACCTCTCTTGCCATAATTGGTGAAGGTAGAAAAGGTGAATTGAAGTTTGTTCCATAACATATGAAATCATCTTTTTGTTCCCAAGGAGTTTTTTCCCTAGATACGAAATGTCTGATTGTGTGCATTTCCATTTTCATTATAGCTGGCGGATGATTGTTTCCTCATGTTGGTGGTTTGAATTGTTGAAGTTGTTATTGGTGGTGTGGTTGATATTTGGGCATAAGAATTGATCGTTGATGGATGCCCTATCAATTGTAAATATTTGGTGATATTTCATAATATTTTGTAAATATAGCAAAATCTGATAGTAAGTTATGATATCATAAGATACTATTTATAAATATCTTAGAAATATTTCATAATATATTGGAAGTATGTACAATTATAATTAATTATTTTCAATTGTCATTAAAAGCTTTTTTCTATATATGTGACTTGTGTCTAGGGATGTCAACGGGATGGGTAGGGTACTGATAGTAGCTCCCCCGTACCCTACCCGTTGGATATATATCTATCTCGTACCATGCCTACTGGATAAATACCTGCCCCATGCCCATACCCATATCTGTGCGGGTATCCGTTATGCGAGTACTAGCATATTTTTTTAATATCTACATATATCCGCAGGTACGGGCGAATATTTGCAAAAGAAAAATTTAATATTTAACAACATATATTAACCATAAATTCAAATAAAAATATAATGCAAAACATTGATAAATTTCAAACAAAGTGCAAATAACCCATTTAAATAATGTTGAATGATAATTTACAAAGAAATGAAGATTTTTCAAAACCAATTAATAAAAAACAATCAATTCAAAATCAATATGTTAATGTTTTTTATTTTTTTTTAAATATTTACAATTAATTAAGTAACCATATATAAATATATATATATATATATATGGTTACTTAATTAATTGTAAATATTTTAATAATTTAAACGAGGATTGAGATATGGCGGGGACGAGTATTATGGCGGGGATATGTATATCCCCATCCCCATACCCAATTGAAAAAATCGGGGATTCCCCATACCCATACCCATACCCAGTCAATGCAGGGATTCCCTGTCAAAAAGGGGACGGGTTCGGATAATACCCACGGGGACGAGTTTATTTGCCATCTCTATTTTCAACTAGAGATAGCAAATAAACCCATCCCCGTGGGTATTGTCTGAACCCGTCCCCGTTTTGACGGGAAATCCCCGCATTGACTGGGTATGGGTATGGGTATATGGGGAATTCCCGATTTTTTCAATTGGGTATGAGGATAGGGATGGGGATGAATATATCCCCGCTATAATACCCGTCCCCGCCATATCTCCATCCTCATTTAAATTATTAAAATATTCACAATTAATTAAGTAACCCTATATATATATATATATATATATATATATATATATATATATATATATATATATTTTTT
>Ga0209589_1010185_pt1 | contig 13795 bp, 4 predicted proteins | sample CowpeawhiteBW_FD_187525 | JGI IMG/M metagenome (GOLD analysis project Ga0209589, IMG submission 187525) | Root nodule microbial communities of legume samples collected from California USA - Cow pea white BW (SPAdes) (version 2) | ecosystem: Host-associated > Plants > Roots > Nodule | place: USA...
AAAAAAAAAAAAAATAAATAAATAAAAAATATATATATATATATATATATATATATATATATATATATATATATATATATATATATATCAGTATCTTAACACAAAAGTTAAGTAAAATCTTATAAAAAGCTAATTGCATAAGAAGATTGTAATTTGTAAGAGAAATTCAATTCGTTTTACATCTAAGTGCTTGTAGAAGCTTATATACATGATATCACATAAATAAAAATATATCCACTGGTATGTGGAATACACATACACAACTGCTTCTAGCATGCTACTCTATTTTATTGACTGATGAACATCACCAGCAAAAGTTTTCTTTTCTTTCTTCTCTTCACTTTCTCTTCCTTCTAAGAACTTCAACAACAGCCTGTGCTGTGCAATAAGCAATAGCCTGAACAGTGACCATTGGATTCACACCCAAAGCTGTGGGAAAGACACTAGAATCTGCCAAATAAAGACCCTCCACTTCCCATGTCTCTCCCATTTGGTTCACTACTGAGTCACTTGGATTACTTCCCATCTTACAACTTCCCATTTGATGTGCTGAACACAATGGTGTTGTAAGGTCTGCTAAAGACACTGAACTTTCTTCTTTCACAAATTTCTCAAACTCATGATAACTCACCTCCTTAACATTTATGCTCCTTCCCTTGTTATTGTGGGTCCCAATTTCTTCAGCTCCAGCTGCTGCAAGAATTCTCAGCACCTTCTCAATCCCCTTCGCTAGATTCTCTTTGTCCACATCTTTCAGCTCATAATTTATACTAGAAGGTGAGTTCACTGTTCCTGATCCTTGATCCCTTGCCAGTGCAAATACATGAGCTGTTCTAGAAAACTTGTGCATTCGATCTTTCATATCTTTGCCAGAAATCCACGGCATCAGAATGGAGAACATACCAGGATGCAATGAAGGCGTTTGGATCACTGCACCATATCCAGTTTTGTCAAACTGTGCAACAACTGTGGACATTGCTGTCATAATCCCTCCTTCATAGCTCTTCTTATGTTTCTCTGGCCACATCTTGGGTGAAGATGATGAATCAGGGAAGTGGCCCCAAGCCATTGCCACTGGATGAAGGTGCAAGTTTTTTCCTATGTTCTCATTCTTCAATCCACTTTTCTTGAGTAATGCCGGAGTACTGAGTGCTCCACAGGCTACAATCGTGACCTTCGACTCCACTACACAAATGTCCTTTTTTCCCTTGTATTCAACCGCAAAAGCCACTCCACGAGCTACTTTTCTCTCACTTCCTTTCTTTTTCTTGTGCAAGACTTGCATGGCCTCACAACTTGGAATGATTGCTCCATTACCTGATTTCACCAAGTCCACTAGCCATGTCTCTGATGTACTCTTCTTCTTCCCATTCTTACACCCCATGCAGCACCAACCACAGTAGTGATCCGATGAAGCGTTCCTTGGAATGTTGCACACATGATACCCCATTTCCAGACACCCTTTTCTTAGGACTTCATTGTTGAACCCTTCCTCTTCAATCTCAGATTGCACTCCCATTTTTTCACACACTGCATCCATGGCTTCTTTGTACAACTTACTTTCAAACAGTTCTAGCTCATTGCGATCACACCACTCCTTGCACACATGTTGAGGAGTTCTAATGCTGGCTGACCAGTTCACTGCAGACCCACCACCAACTGTGGATCCTGCTAGTATTAGGACAGACATATCCTTTGTTGCAACCAAACCATTGGAGAGGTACATTTGATCCATGCTTGGTCCCTCAAGAAGGGAAAGATTGTTCCTAGCACAATAGCTTCCTTTCTCCAAGACCAGCACTTTATAACCAGCATTTGCTAGAACTCCAGCTATTACCCCACCACCAGAGCCAGAACCGACAACCACTGCATCACATTGGATGACTAACGAAGGTGATGACATGTTGGAAGCCTTATTCTTTCTAGATGTGGCAGCGACTGAGAATCCAAATCGTCTTAGAGAATTTTTAATGATGTCTATTGGATAGTTTAAATGGACAAGGCCTTTGTGAAGAGGGCCTCTGAACTCTTCATCATCATCATCGTCGTTGTCCTTTTTTTCATGTTCTTCTTCCTTCAATGTTCTATGTAAGAAGTGGTTCTTCAACTGTGCTTTAAGCTCTGGATCAGGTCCACAGTATCCAATTGCCTTCCATGATGGGTTATCTTCTGCTTCATCTACCTGAAAATGGAATAGCTATGATTAATTTATATAACAATCACATACACTAGTTATACTATACTTAAATGCCATTTTTTCATAAGCACAAGATAAAATAAAAGGGAGGGACAAATAATAAGTTTATCTAAAAATATCCCTTGATTAATCTCTACACCATTCTCTTTTGGCAGTTTCAATAATAGGGTTAAACAGTAGACACAACCTTGGCCCAGATTTGATCAAAAGCCTATACAATTTCGTTAAATTGGACCAACTAATTTCCAAAGCATAACACAGTGTGAAGAGGTGAGCGCAGTTTCTTTATGCACCTCCATAACGTTTTTTCTGCACCTTCGTAACTTTTTTTTTTCATTTGTCTTTTCTGAATTATATAATTTAAAAAGTTTTTTTTATATAGTTCAAAAATTATTTCTAATTTTCGGATCACACAATCCAAAAAATAAAAAATTATGTCATGCATACAATTACAATGAAAGTTCGGGTGGTTGGAAAAAAAAACTTTCAATTTTTTTTTCAAAAAAATAAATAAATAATGAAATGAAAAGTGTTAGGGTAACCCATCATTCCCACTTTATTTTTTTTTTACCAATCCACCAATATTATTGTTTTATTCATATTTTCACTCTCCTGTGTCTATCCGACTACATAAGAAAAAAATTATTATCAGTCCAAACTACCAGCTTGTGGACAATTGTGACAAATATTTTTTGAAGGATTATGATATATCTTTAGCATTTAAAATTCATAAATATAATATAGTTAGATATAGTGTCTAATGAGTTGGTGAAATTGTTTGTCCGGTTGACTGAGACCTAGAGAATAGTGTGTTTAGGTTAAGTTATCCTATACTCTTTTCTTTTATGGAAAATCAATGTTCAACTCTGAAAGTGAAAAAATATGTCTGTAAGGTGTAAGCAAAGCGAAAGCTCCTCTACTTTTTGCCATATAAAGCTGCTACTGTGACAGGTAAAAGAGCAATAAATATTCAACATTTGTCCACCTTCTTCTTCTCCTGTATAAGGTGAAGAAAAAACTAAAATAAAAAAAAACACTAATGTTAGGGACAACCTACGGAGTGGGACAGTATCCTGAAATAGCCATTTTGAGTTTGTTCTATCAGCTATATTTTGTGGCGAGTGGTAGCTTTCATATTGGAAGATAAGTGAATGATTTTCCTTCTTGAGCTGGCGTCATTTACTATTGTTGTTATTGTGGGACACTTGGTGTTCTACCTTGAGTATGCATAATGCTATGCTTCTAACACATGTTTTATTTAAAACACTGTGTGGATTCATTTGATTTTAACAAGGAAACCTTCAAGTATCTACCATCACAAATTTTAATCACAGTACCTGAAAATTGAATGAGGGACACATGAATGACTATATTGAGGGGACACTATTCCTACCTAAGGTACGGTTGTAGTGAATGTCCGCGCTGTAAGTGACCACTTGGACATTAATTTGAATATATGCACATGCTATCAAATGTACAATTATGGGGGAAACACTTTCTATACCCTACACTTATAATATACCCTACATATTCTATTAGTTCATATCACCTATACAAATCTCTTTCACCCACCTTTGGGACATTAAAAAAAGAATCTTTATGCAAAATACTTGCATATATACCAACTCTATCAAACAGTGATAATTTCAAAAGTTATTCAATGGAGACAATTCTTTGAGAGTTATAATGTTTGGTTTCCTAGTTATAGTCTTATGAAGAAACAGTCCATAAATATTTTATGCGCAGTTCATAAATATTTATACAAGAAAACAGTTTCACTGCATTTGTTAGTATGAAAACCTTTGCTCTCTAATTTACCATGCCAAAAATTATGAAATATGTTCTCTAAAGCAAAATCCTAAAAGTTTTGTTCTATTTGAATGTCTTCTCTAAGGTAGGTTTGGTGACAAAAGTAGATGCTGTCATACGTTTTTATTGTTGCAGGGCTGATATGGAGGAGTGTGTTTGTGCATGCACATTTATCATTAAGACATTTCACCTTCTCGGTGCAAACATCAAGAATTTATTTAAGTTCCTCCATTATTTCTTTTTCTTGGGTGTGCAAGTCAACACGTCAAAATACCATTCATCGAGACCATTTAATACGTCTTTTACATAATAAATCTAAGTCGAATATAATAAATCTAGATGTCAAAATGGATAATCCAGTCTGATCCGGCTCGACTTATCACGGATAATTATTTAGTGAGCCAATCTAACATGACTCACTTATTAGTGAGTCAAAAAAATCTGAACCCAGCCCGACCTACCACAGATTGGTGGGTTAAACAGGTTGTCTCACGGGTTCACTTAATTAAAAAAAATATTATTTATTTATTTATTTTTTAGTCAAAACTAAATTGTAATTCTAATTAAAATTAAATAAATTTTAGTATAATCCAAATACAAAACAAAATCACAAAAATACAAATTATCTTAATTATCTATGTGTTGACTAAAAAGCCAACTTAACAAAAAAATATTTATATAGTCTTTTATTTGCAAATTGGTGAGCCGAGTTCCAGGTGAACCAGATCAAAAATCAACTCATACTGAAATTTGTAAAAAATTTTTAACCCAACCCATAATGAATTGAGTTGGCTCGCGAATTCCAATCCATTTTGACAACTCTACCTCTAACTAACTTTTTACTTTCATTAATATCAACATGAAACATAAGTTAAAATTTGATTCGCACATTTAGACCAAAAAATAAAGAAAAAAAATGTTATATATAGAATGTCTAATTAATTGTATCTTCCAATAATGGACATGCATTAATGGATATTTATGTATCTATACAGAAATTGTCATACATATCCCACGTTGACTTAGAAAAAATTATTTTTTTTTACCAAAAGAAAATAACAAGGAGTTAACGTCTTTAGTTACATTAATATAGAATATAATGTTTCCATTTAATCAAATGAACCATCTTCTTTTAGTGTGCTCCATTTAGAAAATATATCTTATGTGATTTTCTATTTTTATAAATTAAACATTAAAAGGAGATAAACAAAAATGTAGACATGTGTAAACATTATCTTGTTCAAAGAGACTAGGAAAAAACATTTAGTTAAAAATGGTTACTAAAATGTTATGATAACATGTGAGTTAAAGAGGATGTTATTAATTCCCTCAGTTCCCTCTTTTAGACTTCAACTTGGGAGATTTTTTTTTTTTGTCTTCTTTTTTACCTAACACGAGGATACATAATTTAACCCCCACCCACTTTCTTTATTTACCTTTCATCCTTTTCTTTCCTCCGTCCTTTTCTATCAACTATATTTGTAGACAAAACATTAATTATTCTCTTATTATCATAGACATTATTTATTATCCTTACCAAAAAAAGTACCTTAATCGTAAACCCCAAATATAAAGGGAATGTATAATCGTTCACGTTACCATTCCAAAATTATAAATTCACTCGTACATTAATGATACTCAAAGGTAACATTATAGTTAAGAAAAACAGTATATTCCATCCCTTCAATGCCATTTGTTAAACATCTGTTTATTTAATTTTATTTTTTTTATCAACAATAAATATATATATATATATATATATATATATATATATATATATATAAGAACTTTAGGACTGTCTCAACCCTTATAAATATCATGATTTTACATTGAATTTCTTGAATTTTTCTAATCATGTTCTACATCTGTTTATTTTTATAAAGTAATTAAATTATAATCACATCAAAGAAAGAAAGAAAAGGACAGAAAAGAATATATTTTAAGAAAGAAAAATTATTCTTTAACCCTGATTTCTTGACTCATCATTTATTATCTGACGTGGTTCAGTGTGAGTTATTAATTCTTTAAAAAAAATACAGTGATACATTAATCAATTACATGTATTAAATCACGTCAAAAAATAAAAGATGTGAGTCAAAAAATGAGAGTTATAGTATTATTGTCCTTAAAAAATATCAAGACTTAAATTCACTTTGTTAGATATATATATTTATGTGTTTTTAGTTCTTATAAAACTTAAGCTACACATTTGTGAGTACTCCACTTTCATAAAATTAAACAATTTTAGTCCATTGTTAATGTATCATTCCAATTATTATCACACTACCAGAACACATATTCATAACTGAAAATAATATTAATTTACTTATTCACATAAGATATTAATAATTAAAATTTTATATTGATTAAACTTTAAACCCTAAAAGATAATTCAAGTGACATAATGAAAGAGAAAGAAAGAAAAAAATAATAAGCATTAAATGTTGTGTTTGTTAATTTGTGTAAACAAGGTGAGGCCTTGGTAGAGAGTTTAGATAAGAATGAGGACATTAATTACCTGAGTGAAGAAGAGAAGGAGAGTGAGAAGCTTTATAGTCCTGAAAAACATCTTAAGGGGACGAAGGTAACTGAGAGACCAAGACTGCATAACCTTTTGGCGTTTGAGCAGAGACATTTCAGGGTAGATATGGAAGAAGGGAAACCTCCACGACACACTCGCCATGCCACACAGTATGAACGTGCCAAACCATGTCGACAGTAGCCATAATGTCAGTAGCAGCTGCCATGTATTCGGGTGCTTCAGTTTCTCACTTATCACTATCCCAAGCTACAAATCAAGTTACACCACAAATTCCAAACAATTTTAGCATAAACTTGGAATAATTTTACCCAAAACTCTACTATAGTTTCTATTATTATGTGAGTTATAAAAACTCTTCACAGTAATGATATGGAATTTTTAAAATCGTAAAATGATTTCAGACATTGTTGCTTGATCCAAGAAGTCAACACGCATATTAACTACCATGATTTCAGAAATGATATCCACACAGGAAAGAATTTATACACTACCAAGTTACAAAGTGTTGGTTGAAAGTGAAATATTAGGCAAAATTTAAAAAGAAATCTTCGGAATGTGAATTTTTTTATGAGCATATATATTATTTCTCCATTATAATCTTAGATTAAGGGAAAAATTATTTGCAAATAATTTCCAGTAATAAAAAAATTAGCATCCTTTTGCGGGAAAAAAGATATAATATTTTGTAAACATACTATTTCATCCAAGGAATTTTTTCTTTTAAATTTCATTGTTTGAAACCCTTAACATTTTTAAACTAATTTTTGTCATGGTTTCTACATATATTTGTTTATTTTTGTACCATGTTTTTCTCAAGCAATCGCTATAATTTAATAGAATTAAATACATGTCATTGTACTGTTCGGTGTGTGAAAAAATATTAAATCCATAAAGTCTAAAATAAGGAGAAAGTGAAATTCATGCAGATGAAGTGCAGACTAAAGCATGGTGTGAAGAAAAAGAAGAAAAGAGAAAGAGAGAAAAGTTGAAAGGTTAAAGGTTAAAGGTGGCTAGTCCTACATGGTGAGGTGTTCCAGCCATGGAAGCTGAAGTGTTGTAGAAGTTGGCAACAGATTCATCGGAGAAGCGAACGAGGTTGTTGTCGATGGAAGGTATGATGGTGTCGCAGAGAGCAACTAGGGATTTCATCTGCCTGGGAGAGAGAGAGTTTGTGAGAGGTTTTTGGTGTTTTTCTCTCTCCTCACCAACATCTCCGTCAGCATCAGCATCTATGAGAAGACTAGTGTGTGTTTCGACAGTACCAAGCTGAAGCACGGTGTGAACTTTTGCTTCGTTCACGCCCAACCCAAACCCCATCCTAAAACTACTGCTTCTGCTATGGCTTTCCCCGTTGTTTTCCATGCTTTTTCTGTTCATCTTTTTTCTTATCCTAACGCCAACTGCTATATATATACAAAATCTGGGCCTCTTCTCGTAGGAGTTCGTATATAATAAATAAATACCTGCATAACCTGACACCAAATTTCAAATAAAATAAAATAAAATGAAAATGACTGCAATTAATTAATAAATTGTTAGGAATTTTTATTTTTAGATAATTAAAATATATTAACTTTAGGTTTGGATAAATACTTTATATTTTTTACTAAGCACCTGAGGTATCAGAAAAATCAATGAGAATCAATTAATGTTACAAAAGATTAATTGACCAATCCCATGCATGAGCATTATAGACACAAGTTGTTCATGCAGCTGTCCATCAATTGAGCAATATAAGAAGGAAAGCAACAAGAGTCATTCGAAAATTTAATTTGCCGACCATTCTCTATTGTCTAATAAATATTCTAAAAAAATATCAAATCATTTAGTATCTTGCAATTCATCCTCCTTTTTTGTTCATATTAAACTAACCACACAGTGTTGTTTATTTTCATTAGGGCAGGGATGACACAAAAATTAATTCCGTATCTGAATATATGCAAATAAAATATGTCATAGATAATAAATAAATATTATTAATGAACAATAAGTATAAATATTTAATTATTCGCTTTTTAATATTTAATATATTGATATTCAACTGTGAAATAACTAGTAATCAATTTTATTTGAGTATTACTTTAAAATAAGTTAAGTGATTAAAATAATTATTAATAAAAGTAATATTAATCATTGAATTTTTTTTTTAAATTTAACTTTAAGTATTTTTTATTTTTTATTTTTTATTTATATCTTTAAAATTAAACTTATTTAAAAAATAATATTTTTTGAAATCTGTATTTTAGTGCATATTTTTCGAATTTGTTTAAAAAAATAAAATTTATTTATATTAACATTTTAGTGAATATTTTATTTAAAATTAAAAAGATATATAGAAATAATGTGAATATCCATAAATATTTTCAAGTATAAAAAAAATTACAAGTATTTTTTTTTCATAAATACCCAGCAAGTAACATAATTATCTGTTTTAGTTTTAATAAACATAATGAAATGTTAAATATATTTTTAGTATTTCAACTTTATGAATTTACTTTTTTTTAATTTTTATTTTTAATATTTAAAAATAAATTAATATAATCATTTTAATCAAATTACATCATTTTTATTATGTTTTAAACGCATTTTATGTTATGTTATATGTTTACCGGTTTAACTTATTTTCATTTCGATATCAGTTAAAACATGAGTTTTACACATAATTTGTTTTTTAACATAATTGATTTATCCACACCTGAATGATCCAAGGAATAGTTAGCAGTACGAGAAAAATCAATGAGAATCAATTAATGTGAATTATTCACACCAGGTATTCAAAACTGAAGGCATTATCCAAGAGGAGCTCATGCATGCAGCTGTCTATCAATTCCCATGAATGAGCAATATAAGAAGGAAAACAACAAGAGTCATTCCAAAATTTAATTTGCTAACCATTCTCTATCGTCTAATAAATATTCCAATAACATATCAAATTATTTAGTATTTTCCAATCCACCCTCTTTTACTTCGTATATTGTGAAATCTTCCTTATTTAATTAGGTCAGGCATCACACAAAAATCAAATTATCAAAATCGTATCCATGAATATAGACAGATAAAATATGTGATAAAAATTATTAATGAATATCAATATTTAATTACCTCTTTATTGATAGAATGGATATAGTATATTGACATCCAAGTCCTCCACACAAGCTATCCGATAATTATCAGTAATTTTTTTAAATGAAGCGATTAAAATAAATAAATTAATAAAATAAAAATTAATCATTGAATAATTATTTAAAAAAACAAATTTTTAAATCTATATTTTAGTGCAAGTCTTTTGAATTTCTGTATAGAAATACCAAATTTATTTGTATTAACATTTTAATGAGTAATTTAATTTAAATTATACTTCAAAAATTAAATTTTTAAATTTATATTCTAATTATTTATTTTTAAATAGTTTTATTTAATATAAAAAATTCACAGATATCCGTATGTTATAAAAAAAATTACAAGCACCTTTTTACAAGACGAATAACGAATAACGAAACAAGTAACATGATAGTCCTTTTTAGACAAAATAAAGAACTGATGGACACTATTCATGAACACTATTTATGTTCGACCCAATGTTATTGTATTATGTCATATCAAATTCATGAATATCTCTGATCAAATTAGTCGGTTATTTATGAACTTAAAAACTATATAAGTTAGTGTACCTTAATAACAATATTAGTCACGTGTGTCTTTATATCAAACTAAATAATTTATCCTTATTCGAAACAAGATTGATTTTAATAAATTAACCGATAATTTGATTGATTTGAATAAATTAACCGATAATTTGATATGTGTAATGAATTCATAGCGTGCCAATAAATATTAGTACACTCAAATAAGAGAAAGGAATAAATCTTTTATTAAAACCAAACAAATGCTAATTTTTTTACCCACATAATTCAAATTGTCGGCAACTCTCGGAGGGATTCAACCATTTTTCAAACACCAAGTCATGAATCAGAAACTGCAAAGCTTAATCTATAGAGTCTTGTATATAAGTGTGCATACAAATCCTAAATCATAGGTTTATTATTTAGAAATCACTATTTTAATATTTGAAATAATAGAATATCGTAAACTTCATCTCTAAAATGACCAAAATTCTAAAACAGTTTATAAAATTACTAGTCATCTTAAGTTTGTCACTCCATATCATTTTACATTATCAACTCATTCATAGGAACCATTTTAATGTTTTTTCTCCCACAATGTAGTTAACTTTTTTCATGTTCTTCTTTTTCTGCATCATTGAAATCCTAGAATCTCTACAACTGTAGTTTTAGGGAAAACAATAGAGGTAATGAGGAGGAACGATGATCAACCAAAAGGTATAATAAGTGTCTTGACGTTATTGCTTAAAAATCATAGAAATAAGCTTGTTCATCCACTAGATGATCAATGATCAGGAAAATAAGAGTTGCAATTTGCAAATTTGCTAATATAATTTTAATTTTTGCTATAATGAGGTCATAGCAACTTTTATATATAGATGGATGCTGGTAGTGGAACTTGGACAAAAAATTTAGAAGTGCTAAATTAGATTTGTTATATATAATTTTTTTTAGTTAAAAAAAAAAACTCTTCATTTTTTTTTCATTTCCTCTTCTTAAAACAAGTCTACATAATAACAAAATTCAAAAAAATATGACTATTATTCACTATTATATCATGCTATTATATCATGATACCAAACTATGAATATCATTTTAAATAACATCAATTTGATTTGGTAGATATTGTCAAATTTGAGGACGTTTTTCCCAGATCGCGTTCTAATGAATTTTTAAATTCATTATATATAACTCTAGGAACTTTAGAGATTTTTTTTTTCATTGTCTTGAATTCTTAGTTCTTATGAAATTTCTCATGAAACGTTTAGTTAACCTATATGCACTTTTTTCATCTTTATCACAAACCTTCTTCTTTAAAAAAAGAATCATTTTTTTACTCTTTATCATTATCACTTATTTAGAAAAACATAAAATTTATATTCACAAATCACAATTATCACAGTTCAAAACATAACAAAACTCACACCACTCTAATCAAATAAGCAACAATGTATAAATTCAAAACTTAAAAAAAAAATTACCATAGGTAACGAAAAACACAATATAATATTACGCATATTTAAAAGATCATACACACAGGCGCGATAGCGTATGTGTTTATGCTAGTATTTATTAAAAAATATAGTTAGAAATATCGTATTTTATTCTTAAAGATATGTCAGTTCAAAAAATAACAATTAAAAATATCATATTTTATATATTAAATGTAACAGTTTTTCAACTCTATTGTACTATACTTTAAAAAATAATAATTTAAATAACCATCGTATTAAAATTATCATAATATATATATGAACTTTTTAGTGTATTAGTAATTGGTAGAGACTATTATTCACATTGTTATGTAAGAAGTGTGTTATATTATTTGGGATTTATCATTGTTTTTTATCAGCATGGGACTCCGTTGTTTAACATATAATTAGTTGAGACTATAATTCTTTTTGACATTGATATTATGTATAAATTATACCACATTATTTTAAGCATTTTTTTCTCAGATTATTTTAAGCACTTTCCTAATTACTTTCAAATATTATAGGAATAATTAAATATGAGATTTTCACATTTTACATGTATATTTTGAATGTAGAATATTAATAAATAATTTGATAATGATTTAATAGCAGGTTATATAATAAGTTTCACAAATAACAAATTTTATAAGTTTTAAATAACTCTGATACTATCTTAAAAAATAAATTTAACTTTAACTCAGTAAAATCATTTTCTAATAGTGTATTTAAAATATTAAAAAGAGTACTACCTAAGTATGACGTCAAAGTTCAATAAAACATTTTGAGAAAAAAACGTAACAAATGGCTTCTTTTTTTTTGTGGTCACTCCATGAGACATATATTACAGTAATTATAGTGGACCATTCGGAAAATGAATATAACCATAGACGAAGGTTTGACAAAAAGAAAACAGTTCACCTAAATAATTAGAAGCGAAAGTAGTTCATGAAAATATGTAAAATCATTTAGATATTGTTATAAAGTAAGATTATTAGAAATAGCATTCATTGGTTAAAAATCGTTTTCAAAACTAACGACGTGATAGCTAACATAAAAGTGTAGATTTCATGAATCTTGAATATGAAGTTTATGATTTAAAATTTAGTACAAGTTATTGTCTTGGGGACCGCGACATGAAGGTCATTGACAACCAATTCTAAGTTATCACTTAAATTGTTTTTGTTGAGAGTTATACATACACTCATGTTTTAGACTTTTTAAGCTTTTCGATAGGGATGTGAATCAATCCATATACTATCAGATTCAAATTCAACATATTCAAATTTAAATTTAATAAAATTATATTTAAATTACTTTAGATCTATATTTATTTAATGTTAAAAAGTTTATATTAAAACTGAAATTATATCGAAAAAATTTACATTATTTTTCTTTGAATATATTTAAATAATTGAAAATTATGTTTCTAAATATGAATCTATTTAGATTGGAGTGTTTAGATTATTTTTTCATTCCTACTTGCTGAGATTCAATTTTAATTCTTATGTTTCATCAAATCTTCCACATACCACTTTATCTTATCTCTCTAGAATAGTATTTTCCGTGGTATCTGTTTTTTCTGCGTATATTCAACCTGCAGGTGTATTCAATATATGTTTCTGAAAACTGTTTTTCTTTCCTTGCATGTTCCAACCAGATCTAGAACATGCAAGGTTTAATGTATTAAATTATGTAAATTTTGACTTTGGTGAAGCCCGACTTTCTTTACTACTCCATCACATATAAAATATGCAATATTTTATAATTTATATATATATATATATAATTAAAATAAATTAAAAAAATTATTATAATTTTTTATTTCAAATTTGATTCTCTTTTAAGAATAATAAGGATTAAATGTAACTAAAATTATATTAAATTATTAATTAAAAATAAATAATTTATTATTATTGTAAGTAAATAAAGTAGAATGTAGATTTTATTTAAATAGACTAATAAATACAATTTATAGACTCGTACTATTAAGCATACGAGAGAATAAATACAAATAATTTATTACTTGTAACATTACACCTTCATTGTTGAACTATCTTATAAATTGATTAATATATTGATACAATCAAGTATTGATGAAATAGTTAATAATAATAATATATATATATATATATATATATATATATATATA
>Ga0209589_1010190_pt1 | contig 13791 bp, 3 predicted proteins | sample CowpeawhiteBW_FD_187525 | JGI IMG/M metagenome (GOLD analysis project Ga0209589, IMG submission 187525) | Root nodule microbial communities of legume samples collected from California USA - Cow pea white BW (SPAdes) (version 2) | ecosystem: Host-associated > Plants > Roots > Nodule | place: USA...
ATTTAAATCCCATTTGCTGATTACTTTTTTGGTTTAGGGTTACCAATTATTTCTTCGTGACTAAGTGTTTTAGTGGAGGTGAAGGAGTTTTGGTGAGCTAAAATCTTGAACCTAAGGGGCGTTAAAGTGAGCTGCGTTTTTAATAGGTGTTGAACCGTATAGTATTTGATTTTTTTATCTCATTTTCTTTTTGGAATCAGGTGGTGCTATGATGGGAGGTGGTCTTGTGATTGGAATCAATGTGTTTGGGTTAAGTAAACACTTTGGATCGGAGGTGAAAGTTCTGTTGGCAGCAATACACAAGGTCATCTTTATCTTTGAGCAATAAGTAATGTTTATGCATGAATGGTTGATAAATATATATATATATATATATATATATATATATATATATATATATATATATATATATATATATATATTCATCCTTTAGTGATTAGTTTTAATTTTAGGTGACTAATTTTTTGTTGGGTGTTTTAGTTTCTTTTTCATTTCCTTTTCCTGTGTGACAGAGTTATGTGTGATATATAGATAACATCTTAATCAAGAATGGTAATATTTTCACTTTTAGGAAATAGTACAGAGTTTCTCAAACAATTGCAACCATGTATACGAAAATAGAACAGAGTTTCTATATGAACTTCTGAAAATAGTTAAATGAATGCAATTGTTGTTTTTTAATTAGAGGGACAGGGGGCAAGTATAATGCTTATCTTTGTCTTCATTTTGGAAAGATTGATTCTCAATTTCTCAACACACAAACATCATTAATTTAATATTTCAAGTTAAATAATCTTATTAATTGACACCACACCAAACAAAAGCATGATTCCATATGGGCCATAAACACCTTCTGGGTACAGCCAGAACAAAAAGTGAACCTTGAATGTGTAAAAATCCTTTATAGGAGAATTCCCCTTTTACTTTCATTTTACAGGTTTCGGTGAAATTTTTCTCTTCGATCATGGATTGTGGCTTGGATCTGAATCTTACTAGGTTTATTAGGTTCAGTTTATTAGGTTCAGTTGTATAATTTAGAATGTAATGACAGTGCACTAGATTAGTTATAAACATTTAGGACTTGTATTATGATATTATGTGTATCTTAGACCTGGATGGATTCTGACTATTGTAATTTGATTTTTAATTAGTTTAGTATCGGTGTAATTTAATTTTATGATGGATTATGACTATTGTAATTTGATTTTTAATTAGTTCAGTATCGGTGTAATTTAATTTTATGTTTGTAATTTCAATTTTGAATGAATTAAATGATATGCTACGCTGCAATTGACTGAAGCAGGTTATGGGGTTGTACATCAAAACAGATTTTTCATTTCTAGATTCATAATAATTTGCATAGGCTTAGCCGACGCAAAACTGACGCTACTTTTTATTATGTGTGGGCTCAACCGATGCATTGTTTATTGATTTTTTTTTCTTCAGATCAGTTCAGTCGACGATAATGACAAAGCTATTGTTCGTCGTCCTTTAGCCGACGCAAACAGTCTTTGCATCGATGATTTTGGAGTCTACACTGTGCCGTCGCGAGACCGACGCCCTAGACGTATTGGCGTGGGCTTTTGCATTGTTGCGTTCTATTTTGGCCCACGCAAATCTCTAATATTCTTGTAGTGATTGGATGTATGACTGATTCATTTAAATAAAATGTTCTGTGGTTGATGAAAGATGATATGATTTGAGTATTTTGATGATGATAGAAACTCAATCTTGATAGAAAATCATTGTCAAGGACAAGTGTGTTAAGATGTTCCAAATGCGAAGTTTATGGGCATGAAACTCATGAATGTCATAACTGGAATGCAAGTTTCCTGACTAATGAAAATCTCAAAAACTACATCCTATATTTGAAAAGAAAAGAAGAAAGAACATTGAAAAGATTAGAGAAGCTAAAAGAAGCAAGACAAGAGCAAAAGGACAAGCAAACACCAAGAGAAAGAGAAACTCAAGAAAGAAGAGAAAGAAAAAAGAGAAAAAGAGATCGCACTCTTTCTTGGATAAGATCGTATCACTTAAGCTGGCATTATACTTCACAAGTACACATAAGCTTACTCTATATTGTAGGGAATGTCCATTTCTTACATCTAACCAAGACGGTTTGGAACACTTTGTCTTTCTATTTACATAATATATAAAGTAATATTAAATACTATTTATGATTAACTTAAAAACATAGTTTACCTCCATTAAGAGAAAAATTGAGTGTTTTTGTTAAGTCCAAAAACATATTTCAAAATTGTATATAAGCCCCTAATATTTCTTAAAATTATAAATTGATTCTTATACATTTTTCACTAAATGAAAATTGATCCTTAATAATTTTTTTTATTATTTAAAACTTAGTCTTTAAAATCTTTTAATAATTGTAATTTAATCCCTAACCAATTTTTAATAATTGTAATTAGGTCCCTAATCAACTAATTATGTTGATTTTTGTAAACACTTTAAAATTTCAATAAAAATTATTCATTTAGTTAACGACTATTAAATTTAAAATGATTCTTGTTTCTTATATGATTTTCAATATGAATTTAACCTAAAGTTCTTACTAAGTTTGGATTTTATCGGTAATTTCATTGCAAAATCCATCATCATTAAAATTCATAAAAAAATTCTGAACATTTTAGGAAAATGAGAATCAAGATAAATAATCAATAATCCATAGGAATAAATGTTATAATGCATTACAAATAATTTGAAATGTTTTGTAATTAAATACATGATTTTGTGTTTAATAAGAGGTTAAAGTTGCAAAGTTGTATTACAAACCTATGAACTCAAGCCCATTGTATGGTCCCATTTCACAACAATAGAAACAAATGTATTGAGCTCATTTCTCTCACAAATTTTGTGCATCTCTAATAAGAACAAAGTAAGAAGATTTTCTTTTACCCTTATGACATGGAAAATTTAATATAAAGATTAAGCTTGAGTAGATTTTTATTTTTCCTCCCCATTGACAACCTTCTAGGATTAAAGACATGTTTCTTTTACAAATTATCTTGTTCTTTTACACAAAACTCTTCTCACTACAAAAAATATGATTATTATCTACGCCAATATTTCATAGGTAATGAACATTTTTCGTAGGTAATATGGATTTATCTACAAATTACCTACGAAATAAATTTTGTAGGTATTAGACTGGTAGATAATTTTATCTACGAAAATGTGTTTCGTAGATAACTTACCTACAACTATTATCTACGAAATATAGTGTAGAAAATTATCTATGAAAATTTTCGTGGGAAAGATTCATCTTGCAGTCCTCAAGTTACCTACGAAATATTTCGTATGTAACTTACCTACAAAATTTTTGTAGATAATTTATCTACAAAATATTTCGTAGGTAATTTATCTACGAATATTTCGTAGATAACTTAAATATAAAAAATAAAAAAAATCTAAAATCTATGAAATCACACACACAAAAAATAAAAAAAATCTAAAATCTATGAAATCACACACACAGACAAACATACACACACACACATATATATATATATAATTTCATAAATACAATTTATAACTATAATTTTTTAAATAACTTTAATTTGTCAAAAATGTATATCAGTATCAAATCCCTAAGATAGTTTTATCTTATCATTTGACAGCTCAAAATTCTAATTTTGATGGAAAATAAGTACAAAAAAATGTAGACGTACAAATCAATATGTAAGTTGTCTCAGGTGAACTATTTCATCGCCAAATGTCTCTCCCAAAAGAATGTCTTCTACACTTTGAAAGGCATATGGCACATCTAGCATTGTTCTCACGAACCCTTCAAAAGAGCATGGATTCCTCTTCCTTGGTGGGTACCATTTTCACTTAGTATGCTTTCTTGCTTAATCTTACCCTGCAAAATATTCAATCAGTATTAGAAAAATACTTGTGGTAACCTATTTAAAACCTATAATTATAAGAAACAATTCAGTACATAATGAAAGAAATTACAATCAACACATCCAACATGGATATTCCAAGCTGAAATCTTGTATATGCTTACTTGACTATATATATATATATATATATATATATATATATATATATAGTAAGAGACAACTTGTAAAAAATTGTCTGGTTCAACTATTAGACATGGTGAAGGAGTCTTGGTCCATGTTAAAAAATTCATTCCAATATCACATGTAGTTGAGTCAACAAATAAAAATTTTCATATAGGTTACTTTTCTTCTCCATATATAGCTTAGTAATTATACATCAAATTAATAAGAGATATGAAGATCATTTATATAAATATTTTGCAAGTTATTAATTTAGACTAGTCCCCTTTATAATAAAATTTCATACTCATGCTTTAAAGTTGCTCATAATTGACAACTAATTTGGCTTTCTGGAAGAAAAATCTATCAACCTTCTCATACTATCATGTGCTTAAGATTCTAGTGAATCTCTATGTGATTTGATTACCGGTTAAACTTTTCAATTTATGAAAAAAAAATTAATAACAATTAACTGAGACTTATAATAATTTATCCACCATGCTAATCAAGATTTATTTCCTTGCCTTTGATGCAAAAAAACTCACTTCTATTTCAATATACTTAAAAGAAAAAAAAAAGGAAACAGGAAACACAATGAATTTAAACTCTAGGTTACACTTAAAATAAAAACTATTATTTCACTTTATTAGAGCACCTCGTGTGTAAAAAGTTTAGCATGATGGGCACACACACAAAGAAACTTTCTATATCTAATTATCCTCACCTTTAAAACAACTACAAATACATGACATGGAGAAGGGTTGTAGTTTCCAACACCATGAATTGCCAATGCAGATTATAATCCTAAGAGAGTGATGAATCAAACAAAGTCACAAGATAATTAGTTGTCCTGCATACAAACTAGCAAATAAGTTATCAACTCAAGAAAGCATTTCAACTCAAGAATGCACCCCAGCAGTCCTACATTTAGATTCAAGATTAGAAACTAAATTAAAGGGAAATGACTTTATTAAAATAAAAATTCTCACCTCACCTGGACAAAGAAAATAAAAGTGGGATGGGAGAGACGAACTTAAAGAATTTAAAAAATCCTCTTCGATTTTTACTTGTATGTAATCTTTTAAAATAAAAAGTTAGATAAACATAATGGATCTGACACCCTCCAAAGTCAGTAATTCATTTTAGAGGACAAGTCAAGTAAAATCTCAATAATCATTGATGAGAAAATCAATTATCATCTTTGTGTATCCATACATACATGTAGAACATATTATGCATGTTTCAAATATGAAAGTTGATTTTCTCATCAATGACTAAAATCATTTACTGTGCCTTTGCTTACTTTTCAAAACCAAATCCAAACATAATAGGAATGGTTTATAACATGAATAAGTGGAAAATTACTGATAGAAACACTAGTGACACTCTCCAGAATAGTTTGTCTACAAATGCATAATTGTAAAAATGCAATACAGAGAAGAACAGGACAATGAATCGGGAAAAAAGTAACACCTCCCAAACCCATTTTAGAAATTGCATATTACTGAATCAAAAACTAAATTTACACCTTTAGAATTCTTTGTTATACTATGAATCCAAAAGATAAATGAAAAGGCACATGCAAAAGCCACTAGACAAACCTCAACCACAGTGTCTAGAAGAAGCTCAGAACCATTATCAGGCTCAAAATCTATGCCCTCTTCTCACAGCTTATATAATATAGATGAATAGTTCTCTAAAGAACCTACAATTTTATAATACCTGACAAAATGAAATAAAATGAACTCTAGTTGGCAAGCTTCAATTTTATGCTATACTCTTCTTATTATGAAGGGGTAAACAAACAGAACAGCAGAGTCTCAAACATATTTCAGCCATTATTACAGCCATCAGAGCTACCAAGTAAGGCCATCATAATTGTAAGAATCACAGAAAAGCCATCTCTATACCTCCAACATAGTGCACCATCCACTGCTAAAGATCAATATAGTGCAAGAGAAATTAAATTGAAACCTTAATTTTGTCAGGCATGTGCTTTCCACTATCCATAGACCACACCAAATCAAACTGCCTATTAGGGAATGGTTGCTCCAGAGTACTAGCAACCTAAAAAGAAACCTGCAATGACATAAACATGAAAACAAATAGTTTATATTTATATTATAGTATAATAGTTAGATCCAAAAGAAATCAATGTCCAAAGGTGTCAAATGTGAGGGGTGAAAATCGGCGAGTCTGTTTCTAGCAAGAACCATAACTCTTTGGGTGTCGTTTTGGCAAATGCATTGAAGCGTAGAAGGCACATTGTGTAAAACAAACTGCGGGTACGAGGAGACGAATTAGGGTTATGAAAGTGAAAAGGTTTGGTGGAGGTTGTCTTGCAACGTCAAATTGGAAAACCCTTGCCATGGAATTGACGAGGAGTGTGTAGAACGCGTGGGAGAAGGGAAAGGGCTATCTTAGAGTGGTATGAGAGGCAAAAGAGGGTTTGGAAAAAAAGTGGTCCTAAGTGAGGGTGACACCGTGGAGTTGGAGACATTCACAACGATAAAGAGGATAATACTTGGTCATGAAGGTGGTTTATGAGCGAATGACTTCGAAAACCTAAACTTTGTCATCGGTGAGGAGATCAAAGAATTCGGATGTGAGGGAAGGGATAAAGGGTGAGAAAGGTGGCGTTGGCGAGGGATTTAGGGATGGAGCCAAAGAGGTGGTGATCGTTGTCATCGTCACCGGAGAAGAATGCATCGTCTAGGGTTTCTGTGCGGATGAGGTGAAGGCATGGACGATGAAGGTGAAATCGTGGCCATGGTCGTGATGAAAGGGGTTGCTAGTGAGTTTAAGGCGGGAGAGGACGATGTCGAGGGAAGGGTCACGACCGATGAAGGAGGTGACATGGGAGGGTTGTCTTCTCGACGAGGGTTACGAAGAAAAAAGTTTAGAGTAAGAGGAAATACGACAAGCTTATATTTAAAAATTTAAAATTTTAAAGTCAAAGTGTTGTATTTGGAGGGATAACCTATTATAAATTGGTTAACGTGGATGGTTAAACTTTTACTTAAAAAAATTATATTTGTAATTAATATATTATTTTTTATTAAAAAAGTTATATAATTTTTACGTACGAATTTCTTTCGTAGGTAACTTTTTTAAAATTAATTTATATGTATATTTTTATGATATTTATTTTCTACGTAGATAATCTTTCGTATGAAAAATTTTCGTCAAAGCATATCATATTTATCTACGAAATTTTCGTATGTAATTCTTCATTTGGTTATCCATGAACGAATAATGTTATCTAGGAACTTTTTTCGTAGATAAAACAAAATTATCTACGAAAAATATTTCGTAGATAATAGATGATTTTCTTGTAGTGTCTTGTAAATAAAACAACATCTTCCAGATCTTCCTCAATTACCTAAAACAAGAGAAATAAATGCCTAAGGTAAGCTTTCTTTTTCTCTTTTCTTTTCTTCCTTTCTTAGTTATTTACATTCTTAGTCATCTAGTTTCATTCAATTAAAGTTAGAGTTAGGATTGTGATAGTGTATTTTTATGCACTCATAGATCATTTAATAATAATATTATTGAATGAGACAAAGATTACAATCCCAACGTGTCTGCTTTTTATCCCTACAGAAATATGCTTTGCACCACAGTGTAGGTATGTGCCTGACATTGTCTCTCTGAAAAGAGTGGCAACGTATTTGTAACACCCTGTCTAGGATGCTATTAAATTACCTCGTAAAATTTGCAAATTTAAAAAACTTTTAATTTATGAATATGATACCACCATTTTAAATATAACAAGAAGATTAAAATTTTCTTCATTTCTATAAACTTATAATCCATTAAAGTTTCCATAAATAAAATCCATTGTTTATGAAGACATAAAAGGAAAACTTATTACAACATTCTACAATATCTCCCAATAAGACCCTCTCCACTAAGCCCCGACACATCTCCTCACAATTGTTCATCTTTACCAGTATTTGCATTAACATATGCTCCCGTATAAAAATATGATCATCACAGTCACAATAACAACGCAAGGGTGAGCTAATAGAATATCAAAACACTATAAACAAAAATATACATCTATAATATTCACACCTAACCCAAACCTTACATAGCAACAATGTTTCACAACACCATACACTTCCTTTGGTTGTTTGACGCAACCACACAAAACAAGTTGTCTCACACAACAATTCCAAAAATATCATTATAACAAATAGTACAACCACCAGTGATCTCCACGTCGAGAACCAGGTTTCCATTGTAGCTCTCGCACATAGCTTATAATAATTGCTCACCACTAGAGCAACCACCATTCATGCTTCTCTCAAGCCTTACAAAAAGGGTCCACTTCCCCTTCTTCCCAAGAAACTTACGTGTGAAGTCCCCTTCTACTTCTCACAAGCCCTACGGATAGGGTTCACTTCCCTTGCTCCCGTAAAGCCTTACAAGTGAAGTACAAAGCGGTCATTTATAGGTACAAAAGGGAGACACAAGAGTCAATTGTAATAAAAAATATATTCATTAATCATAAATAACATTAACTCATCAAATTAAAAGTCCATGAGAAAATATTAGTAATAGTAGAATTTTATTTTAATTATTTATTTTTTAAACTATATTAAAATATTTCCAACAACCCCCTATATAATTTGAAATAATAAAATAAGACACAATATAGTATCTTTTAAAACAAAAATATTGTTGTTCATTGTAAGGAACCTTCCAGGTTTGAGCCTTACACCTAGTGCTTATAAACTTCCACCCGAGAAAATGCAGAGACTTGATTGTCTTGAGCTACATCCTCTATGACCAGGTTTTAGCAAATAACACATACAATATGGTAGTAAATAACACATACAATATCGGTGCTCATTATATGTTCTAATCAGTGGGTGCACGTTATGGCCTTGTGCATGTATCTTGTTTCATGAGTGTCACTTAGATTCTTGCCCATGTCTCACAATGGCGATCCCACCATCACACTAACTAGGTAAAACCTCAAAGGGTGGTTTGTGACTCACACCCATACAATAATTGTCATTGGGTTTATTAAGAGGTATTTTATATAACCATAACAATGCATATACCTCAACCTAATTATTGCCACAATTTATAATACATCTCGTCATAGGAATGAGACATAAAATTTAATCACATTAGTTGGTGTACTTTAGTCAACAATAACTTCGATATTACCCATTGAACTCTATTCCATGGGATCGCCATTCACGTGGAGATGGGTGTCCATTGTTGCAACTAATTTATGGGCTATATATATTCTCATTCCCCTTGACGACTCAAATGCTTGTTGATTCATCAACCTTTTGATAAGGGGATCTGCAATATTTCTTTCTGACTTGACAAAGTCAAGAAAGACAATATGATGAGTAATTAAGTTTCAAATACATTTGTCTCTCATTCTCATATGTCAATTTCATTGACATTTTTACAAGAAACTTTAAATATAACAATTTCATTGTCAAGATGCATTGAAAAAAGGAATAATTTATGCTTGCATAGTAGATCATGACAGAAGAACAACTTAACATATTTCCATGATAGTGCACCTCCATCCAAGGTTAAAACATAACCATAACTAGTAGTTGATTTTGCACCAAAATCAATATCCAATTTACATAATATATCATTCAATCATCTCAAGAAATTGGACATATTGTAAAATACGAATAATATTACACTAGATGGCAAAATAGTATTAGAGGTAGATTTTCACTCACTTAAGAATATATAACTAAGATTTTTTTTTATATTAAGAGATATGTTAACCATTGCAAGACACCCCCACACTTTGAAATATTTTAAATGTGGTTCTTCTTTTTATTTTTCTTTTTGTAATGCATAAGAATTTTATCACAACCTTTGTAATGAATTCAATTTGAGGATATGACAAATAGGATATAAAGTTTCACCCTTTATAATTTTAGGCAAGCTAGAACTTGTAGAATAACATTTACCATGTCAAAGCATTTTTTGTTTTTCTGATGCACCATTAGATTAGCACAATATGAAGATGTTACTTAATGAATAATACCATGAATTTTACACAAAAACACTCATTTATAAAGACATGTATTCTCATTTCTAAAGACATATATTCATCACTTTCCTTTTTAATTAATTTTGTACCTCAATTTTATAATTGAATGGTCTCTAACCAAACTTCTCAATAATTGTAGTAGTAGCATATCATATAACACAACTTTCAACATTTGTAATAATCAAAGAAAAAGTTACTAAATATTTTATTACAAGATAAAGGTAATTAACTCAAACAAACCATCACAAATATATCATTTACCAACCAAATAAAATGTCTAGAAATAATAATCTTATTGCACTTAAAAACCACTTCATAACCTAGTTGAGCAGCATAAAAGTTTCTAAATTCAAAAACATGAAAAACTCCTTTTTAAAAATAAAACGATAATTTCTAGAAGACGAGTTTAATTTTACTTGACCATCTCCTCAATTTTTTATATGAGATTTTTTTTATTAGCACACACATGATCATAAGCATGATATCAAATGAAATAATTCATTTTAATTTCATGTCATACACAATATTTTTAAATTCATAAATATGATAAAGAAAATAATCATTATCAATCATTTTTATCATATAAATGTCAAGCTAAACTTTTTTTCCTTGCAAATGTATAGTTTAGTTCAAGTGTTTTCCATAACACAATAGTACTTTTATTATGACAAATAATTTTATAATTATTTTCATACAAAACACTTAAAATATATTCATTATATATATCATCTTTATCAGTTGTAAGAGAAAAAAAATATTAAAGCATAAATTAATATAATAGAAAAAACATTAGCTTTAGACATCGCAAAAAATTATTCCGTGAGCCAGAATTAATAACAACTTTTCTCTCTAGGAATGTTGGAAAAGTGATTAAACAAATAATATGAATAATATAATAATAATTCTTAGAGCAATAATAACACTAAAACATATATATAAATCAACGAATATTAATCAGACCCAACAATTCTTATAATGATAATAGATAAAAAATATGAGGGAAGAAGTAGAAATAGCCTGGGTTGAGGCACGCATAATGCATGCTTAGAGAGAAAACACCTCCACTACACAGGAAAATATATGTGTTCCTCTCCCAAGATACAACAACCTGTCAGATCGATTGAGCGAAGAATCTCCAAACCTTATGAACACTTAAGAGATAGTATAGAGAAGAAAATAAGTGCACTTTTGAGATAACTCTAGTGTTTGTTGTGTCTTTCCCCCATGCACTTAGGTGATATTTATAGGTAGAAAAGAGAGACACAAGAACTGTAATAAAAAATATAGTCATTAACCATAAATAACATTAAGTCCATGAAAAATATTAATAATAGTAAAATTCTATTTTAATTATTTATTTTTTAAATTATATTAAAATATTTTCAACACAACTAGAGTTACACTTCTCACTACTCTCCCATACAGACAGACTTAGCGAATACCACTCCTCAATGTTCCCTAAGAACCTTATGAGCAAAATCAACACTTGAGTTCACCACTAAAAAATATAGACCCTACCACCTTTCATTGAGTCAATATACATATTCACACATCTAAACAAGCATATATTTTCAAGTCATCCCAAACACAACAATTAAAATTCACTCAATAATAACTACTCATAAAAGATAGTTCATCACCCAAAAAACTGTTCAACCGATGCTCAACGTCCCTAAACTTCAGTACAGTTGTACGAATACAACAACACAAAAACACAACCTAAAAATATTGGTCACTGACTGCGTCCAATGATAACACATCAAAGAGAAGCCAAAAGCATCATTATAATTCATAGACTTACCCAATTTAAACCACTTTCTTCTTAAAATTGCTCAAAACTAAGATAATATGATTCCAACTGGAGTAGCAAAAATCAATTTATTATCAAGAGATTAACACTATAAACAACATTAGCTAATAAAAAGCACTTCAAAAACACTCTTTAATTTTAATTTATGAATTCGTTGATAGAACTATTCTCAAAATTGAATTAATTTTTGTTAAACCATCCAGATTCACAAAACATACTTATCCACCGAAAATTATATTCCCACACCTCCATTTAACTACTAGTTTCACTTCAAACATCAATTATAAAAAATCCTAACCTCCTTAATCTCAAATTGTGAAACAAATCTATTACATATTAAGAAAAGAAGATACTACCAAAATTACTATATTACCCATTTTCTTTTATTGACACGTGTCATAAAAATTAGTTTTTTCGTTATTTTAAAACTCTGGTATAAAAGGATCAGAGTTCAAATCCTGCAAAAGTCAATTTATTTTTATTTTTTCATTTATTTATGATTTTAACTATAATATTAATTATAAATAATATTATTATTTGTAATATTTTTATAAGTATTAGTATTTCTAATTATTAATAATATTATTACTATAAATATTATTTATAGTGATAGTAGTAAAATTATAACAAATATTATTACTATTATATATTATTACTATTAGTATTATTAACATTATTAGTAGTAAAGTTATTACTCTTATTTGTAATATATAATATTATTATTATATATTTTTGTTAGTAATTACGTCTCAATTTTTATTAGATTATGATAAATTATTTTTTCTCTTAAACTTAAAAAAAAGTAGGTATATTGATAAATATATGATTAGTTTAAAATTTCACTCCAACATTTCATTGTTGATGTTCATACTCATTCAAATTTCAAGGATTTGTCGACCATTATTGAATTATATCAATCTTTGACAAAAATGAACAAATTAAAGATATTTTATTTTATTGATTGTCTAATTCATTTTATTTAACTCTTAATGTTTCATTTTCTACAACGAACAGTGGCGGATCTTAACCAACATTGTTGGGGGAGCCCAAATAATACATCCAAAATTTATACATTTCATTATTGTCACTAACACAATAAAAATGAATTCATAACTTAGTATAACGATAACTAAAAAAGAAATCACAAATATCTAAAATATTGCCCTTCGTTCCTTTAGATCCCTGAACTCATCAATAATTGAATCAGAACTAAAATTTTCAGCTATTTCTTTTTCAATGTAAATAATCATATTGTCGGCAAGAAATTCATCTTCCATTTTATTCTGCAATCTTCTTTTGATAATCTTCATTGCAGAAAATGATCTTTCTGTTGTAGATGTAGAGACAGGAAGATTTAAAATAAGATGAATTAAATGATCAATCAAGTAGAATGTCTTTGACTTTCCTGTTCTTGCCAAAGATTGACATAATTCAATCATGGTTGATAAATTCTTCAAATCTGGATGGTTAGGAGCATCAATAATAAAATGTTGAAGTTGAAATTTTAAACCAATCTTCTCTTGCTCACTAAAATCTAAAGGATAATATTTGTTCACAAGAGTGCATATATCCTCAATGTTAAAAGCTTTATAAGCATCCTTAGGAACTAAAGCATTGCTTAGAGTTAAAAGTTCCATTGTTTGCTCACTAAACCTGTCATTTAATTCTTGCAACTGCTTGTCCACTGTAACAAGAAATATATTCACCCTAAAATGATGTTCCATAGTGACATGATCTTTTTGATGTCGAGAACGGCCATGACGTGCAACATAAGTAGAATTAAAATCAGGAATATCAATGTCATGTTGTTCACAAAAGAATACCACACCTTTCAATAGATTTTGCCAACCATCATCCCTCAACTTTTGAATCAAAATTTTAGTAGAACAAACCAATTGCATAGCATTCAATATATC
>Ga0209589_1010195_pt1 | contig 13783 bp, 8 predicted proteins | sample CowpeawhiteBW_FD_187525 | JGI IMG/M metagenome (GOLD analysis project Ga0209589, IMG submission 187525) | Root nodule microbial communities of legume samples collected from California USA - Cow pea white BW (SPAdes) (version 2) | ecosystem: Host-associated > Plants > Roots > Nodule | place: USA...
AAATAAAAAAAATTAAAAAAAAATTAAAAAAAAATTAAAAAAAAATTAAAAAAAAATCAAAAAAATCACAAAATGACACGTGGCAGTTACTGTTCACATCCGTTAATGATTTGGACGGAGTTAACGGAAAAGAGTTGATTGAAAAAATATAACGAAAAGTAGGACCAAATTGAAAACAATTTAAAAAGTAGGATCAAAGTGAAAAAAGTCGACCAAAACTAGGACCAAAAGAGTATTTAAGCCAAAAATTAATTAGACATCACTATATAAATCACTATATATGCTTGGTTTTCAAGAAAAATATGAAACTTTTAATAAAACAATAACATTTTTAAAATCATAGTCCTATAACTTCGGTTATTTTAAAATCAAAGCCTATTTTCTAGACATACAAATTTAAAAGTAAAAATGACACTTTTAAAATTTTTGAATTACTTTAAGTTTCGGTTATTTTAGAATCGAAATATAAAGTCATCACAAAATTTTAAATTCATCACAAAGTCTAAGTAAACAAGATTAATATAATTTTTTTAATACAAAAAATAATAAATATTAATGTAATAGGTTTCTTCATACGAGAATTAAATACTAATGTTATAATTAATAAATCTTAATGTTATTATGTTGTGTCTTCTGACAGTAAAATTAAAAAGTTATAATTGTATTAAATTTTAATTGAATAGTGTTTCGTAATGAGTTAAGGCTAGATGTTAGTTGTATTAATTTTTATTTGAAAAATGAATTTTAATTATATTAATATTTCATGTAATTAGTTGAAAGATGGTTGTATGACTCGTAACACATATAACCATGTAAATTTTAAATTACATTAACTTTTAAGTTTAATTTAAGTTGAATTTATAAAGAATATATAATAGTGCATCAATTTGAAAAAAAAAAATGATGATTTAGACAATGTTATGATTTTGTTATTTTGTTCCTAGTTTGTGCCAATCCTATTATTATATTATAATAATGTGTGAGATCTTACTTGTGAATACAATGTAAAATCATAAGATCTTATTTAAATATATATTTTGGCTATCTTAGATATATGTATTTAAATTGTACATCATGTATCTATCTTATTAATTAATTGATTAAAGTCAGATGGCCACTGTTTGCAGAGCAGAGAATGAATGCGGTTGTGATGAGTGAGGAAGTGAAAGTGGGAGTGAGGGCAAGAGTGAGTGAAAATGGGTTGGTGGAAAGGGTGGAAATTGCTGAGATGATAAAGTGTTTGATGGAAGAAGAAGAAGGAAGAGAAATGAGGAAGAGAATGAAGGAGTTGAAAGAAGCTGCCACTGCCACAAATGCTATCAAAGAAAATGGATCTTCATCAAACACCCTTTCTCAGTTAGCATTCAAGTGGAAAATTTTGGTATGAGAAAACAGGTTTTGCTGAATGTTTTTGGATCTTTGCTTTATTGCTTTTTCTGTTTGATTTTTCTTTGTAATGACACCAATAATTCTGTGGATTCATGGCACGTGTGTATGAAATTGTTTGTAGCGTAAAATGATCATTTGTGTAAAATGTATGAGTTTTTTAGATGGTTTCTTAAATATAAAGTTGTGTAATGAGAGTTGTCTCGAGCATGGTGATTATGGGTTTGTCTCTTGCATCCACTATGATACTATTAAAAGCTTCATTCATATTATTGACAATTGTGTCGCATATGGCTCGACCACTAAATCTAGATTTGGACCAGAACTTACATGAATAATAGTGTCAATATTGATATGCACATGAATAAGGTATTTGTACAAAAATCAGGTATTTGTACAGGAGAGATACCTGGAGGTATAGCAATAAAGTATCTGTAAGCATCAATATTGAGCTTTTTAATTGTTAACATCACAGAGGTATACAATTTTATCTTCATGCACATTATTACCTACCTCTTCTTCATCAACACCATCTACTGTCTCTGCTTCATCCATACCATGAACCACGAACAAATGAACCTCATCATAACGCCTAGAACCATTAACCATATTTATAGCACCATTGTCATCTGGCAATAGGTGAAATATTCTTTCGACAACATACCACATCCCCTTAATGTTAACATACCCAATCTCCTTAATTGCATTTATAACTTCAAAGTAACTCCACCTATTCGGATTGCATGACCACATTGATTTTTCCCCATTCATATAATGCAACCCACGATTTTGTACGAAAATACCACTGTGGTGGACAACAACATCGAACCTATCATCACTCATTGCCCTAAAGTAAATTAAACAGACAAAAAAGATGTATTATTAAGCCTACTTTAACGCAATAGGGGACCACTGCTACAATCAATTACAAATAAAATAATGAGGACCATTACACCAGCACCGACAACTGATAAACAAACCAACTAAAATAATATCCCACTGAACCCCACCTACAAATACAAATTACACAAAATCATGGAAGTAATTTAGAAATCATGTAGAACATCACAACAATCCAAGCACAAACAAACCCCAAAATAGAATTACGAAAACCCTAACCCAGGAGCAAAGACAACCCATAAAACCCTAAACCCACTTACCTCATTGATGATGATTAACTGGAAAATTGAAATGAAGAGCACGACAGCAATCCAACGATGAAATGACAAGTATTAGCTGCTTCCTCTGCAAATCTGAGCTCAAGAAAGACGAAGATGAAGAAATCGCCTCCAACGATGAAGAGCGCGACTACAATCCAACTCAAGCCCTAATTGCAAAATTTCCTCCAAATTGAAAAGTTAACGTTAATTAGCCACCTGTACAGTACATGTAACCACACCCTAATGCAACCTCCGTTACTCATTTAAACGGTGTCACAAAAATGGACCAAATAAAACACGAAATGCAAAAATGAGGACCATTCACAACAAACACTACAAAAATGAGGACGAAAAGGGTATTTAAGCCTAATTTTTAATATCTATAAGCAATTTCAAACTGATTTAAAAAAACCTTTCGAGTTTTTTAAGAAAATTTTTCAAGAATTTTATATAGAACTTAGTGATTTTCCAAAAAAGGATTTTCTTAGAGTACATTACACATTACATTTTCTTTTCTTGTTGAAAAAAATAAGTGTTCAATATTCATAAAAAGATACAATCATGTTATAAATTTTTATTTTTCAATTGTAAATTTGTCATAGTCCTAGTAATAATTCACTTTTTCTTATGTATTCTGTATTGATAACTAAGCATGTGTTTGAGTTGTAGGTAAGAGAGAATTTTCATTACTTTTGTAAATATTTTCAAATGGTATTTTAGGTTAGAGATATTGTTGATATTTTTTGGTTATGATTTTATGTTAAGTTTTATATTACAATTTTCTATTATGATTTTTTATTATGTTATTATTTTCTGTTGTTTTTATTTTCTCTTTATATACAAGCATAATTCACTTATGTAAACAATTTTTTCTCATACTTTCTCTTCTAACTTTCTCTTATTTGTGTTTTATCTAATACTAACATGGTATCAGATGAAATATACCTTCCACATCTTCCGTAACTACCTTCTCTTTGTTGCTTTATTCATGATGAGTTGTACTTCTCCTCACCCTTTCTTTCTTCATTGTAAAAAAATAATGTGCTTATTCTTTTATATCTCTTTCTTGTTGATAACAATTATCAACCATGAAAATTTTGATTGTACAATTTTCTGATCAATACCTTCTAAATATCGAGATTTAAGAGCTATAAAAAAACATCAAAAAAGAAAAACAACCATCACGATTCTTCAATTTCTCAAGGTTCTCCAATTTCTCAAGGTTCTCCAATTTCTCAAATTCTCAAATTTTCAATTTCTCAAAGTTCTCCATTTCTCAAGGATCTTCATCCGACTACTTTCCAAACCTACTACTTTCAAGTTGGGCTTTCAAAATCTCTATGCCACCTTGAGAGGGGGTGTTAGAGATATTGCTTATATCTTTCAGTTATGATTTTATATTAGGTTTTATATGATAATTTTCTGTTACAATTTTCTATTATGTTATTATTTTTTGTTGCTTGTATTTTCTCTTTATATACAAGCATAATTCACTTATGTAAACAACTTATTCTTATACTTTCAATAAAGTATTTCTCTTCTAACTTTCTCTTATGTTTTATCAAACATTAACATTTTAAGGAGTGATTTGTATTTTTTGTTATAGTTACATAAGAGTTCACTACAAAATATATTAATTTTAATAATTTATTAACATAGGTTATAATAGCCTCTAGTAAGAAATATGTGTACTGAAGGTTTCTCAAACCCCTAATATGTGTCGATGTATTTTTTAATCAATTGCAATAAATTTTCACATATTTTAATTTCCCACTTCATTTTTCACCTTCTCTCTTTTCTTATTTTTTTTTACCTTCATTATCGTTGTGCTCACATGCCTAAGAATTAGCCTAACTCTATTTGAATCTTCATCTCTCAATCGCAATAAAAAATTTCAATGCTTAATTTCCCTTTTCATATAGTGGGACTTCCAATTGGAAATCATTTTCCTTTTTCCCTCTTTGGTTTCTCATTATTTCTTTTCACTTTTCCAATTTCTCACGCCCTAGATCACTTCTTTGACAAACTCTTAGTAGATCGTTTGTATATATGAACAAATTTATTCTCATGTGTGGTGCATTTTCTTTTTGTCAACCTTTTTCCTACTTTCAAAAGATCCACTAGAATGGGTCTACCTCACTATGTTGTAAAACTTCAGCTTATCAACCTTCTCAACCTTATTTATTAGGGCTAGAAATAGATGAACTGTTTGGTAAACTTAAACGAGGGTAGCTTGAGAAATGCAAAAGATAGGAATGCTTCTTAGTAATAATTATTCAGTTCATTAAATTGTTCTAATTGGGTAGCTATGTTTAAGACTAGAAGTTCATTAATAGTATTTTGGTAGTAGTTGGGTAGTTGTATTAATTGTATTTTGGTAGTAGTTGTATTTTATTTTTGTGGTTCTTGATTTTGACCTAATTTCCTTGTTTTTTATTTATGATTATGTTCTGGTCTGAAATTAAGGACCAAAACCAGAACTATGATAATTAATTGCCGTAAAGGAACTCCCTCAACTTTCTCTTCTATATTTTTCACTTACCCAAAAAAATTCACCCCTTTTCCTTAATCTCTCATGTATATATAAGGTATTTCAGTCTCCAATTGTTACCTTAGTGCCAGATTTTTAGCTAACCAACCTACCCACTTCTCCATTATTCTCTCCTGAAATCTCACCAGAGGTTGTTCCTAAAATCTAGGGATATTTGCTTGTCAGTTACTACATATTTTATGCATTCTTTCTGCGCCATGTTTCCTCCTTTTGGGATGCTTCTTTTGGGCTATTGTTGGGCCATCTGCTTGTGTACAGACACTTTTTACAGTTTGGATGAGTTATCCGACTTACCATTATGAAAATCTTTGATGAACTACGTATTACTCAGAAAACCAGATCGGATTCCGACCTGGAGACAAGGAGAGTACATAGCCTTCCAACTCTGCATCGTACCATGAAGAGTTACTCCCTCTCTTGCATAACACTTATATTTATATGATGTGACATATATGACGTAACACTTATGCCTCTATTTATTATATCTCACCTACCCTGACACACGTTAGCCATCAAATATTCTATTTGCTTTAGATCCAATGGCTCAAGTTTAAAACAGTACTAACCGTTTTTACGAAGCGTGTACCAAGGTCGGAGCGAGATAGCCCTCAACGTAGTGAGGTTTTTACCATGTGCATAGCGAGGTCGAATCGAGATAGTCCTCAGCGTACTGAGAATTTTACCAAGCACGTAGCGAGGTCGAACCGAGATAGTCCTCAGTGTACTAAGGTTTTTACCAAGCGCGTAGTAAGGTTGGACCGATATAGTCCTCAGTGTACTGAGGTTTTTTCCCAAGCGCGTAGCGAGGTCAAACCCAGATAGCCCTTAGCGTACTAAGGTTTTTACCAAGCATGTAACGAGGTCAGACCGAGATAGCCCTCAACGTACTGAGGTTTTTACCAAGCGCGTGGTCGGACCGAGATTGCCCTCAACATACTAAGGTTTTTACCAAGCGCGTAGCGAGGCCGGACCGAAATAGCCCTTAACGTACTGAGGTTTTTACCAAGCGCATAGCAAGATCGAACCGAGATAGCCCTCAGCGTACTTAGGTTTTTACCAAGCACGTAACGAGGTCGAACTGAGATAGCCCTCAACGTACTGAGGTTTTTTCCCAAGCACGTAGCGCGATCGGACCAAGAAGCCCTTAGCGTACTGAGGTTTTTTCCAAGCGCGTAGCGAGGTCGGACCGAGATAGCCCTCAACGTAATTAGGTTTTTGCCAAGTGCGTAGCGAGGTCGGACCGAGATAGCCCTCAACGTACCGAGTTTTTACCAAGTGTGTAGCGAGGTCGAACCGACATAGTCCTCAGCGTACTGAAGTTTTTTCCCAAATACGTAGCGAGGTTAGACTGTGATAGCCCTCAACGTACTGAGGTTTTTACCAAGCGCGTAGCGAGGTCAGACCGAGATAGCCCTCAATGTAATGAGGTTTTTGCCAATCGCGTAGCGAGGTCGGACCGAAATAGCCCTCAACGTTGTGAGGTTTATTTTCCAAACGCGTAGCGAGGTTGGACCAAGATAGCCCTTAGCATACCGAGGTTTTTACCAAGCGCGTAGCGAGGTCAGACCAAGATAACCCTCAACGTAATGAGGTTTTTGCCAAGCGCGTAGCGAGGTCGGACCGAGATAGCCCTCAGCGTATTGAGGATTTTACCAAGCGTGTAACGAGGTCAGACCAAGCGCATAGCGAGGTCAGACCGTGATAGCCTTCAACGTACAGAAGTTTTTTCCCAAGCGCATAGCGAGGTCAGACCAAGATAGCACTCGACGTACTAAGATTTTTACCAAGCGCGTAGCGAGGTCCGACTAAGATAGCCCTTAGTGTACTGAGGTTTTTATCAAGCGCGTAGCGAGGTCATACCGAGATAGTCCTCAACGTACTGAAGTTTTTACCAAGTGCGTAACGAGGTCGTACTAAGATAGCTCTCAGCGTACTGCGATTTTTACCAAGTGCATTTCGAGGTCAGACCGAGATTCAAAAAAATCAAGAATAAGGAACTTTAAATATGAGCGTTAACAAACACACCAAATTATGAACGACCCACCTCGTTAAAAAACCCACCCAATGATGTTGGAAGGCAAAAAAGAGTGTGGGGTTTTATTTAAGAAATGAAATGAATTTTCTAACATCAGAAAAAATTAAAGAAATAATAGCAGAGACAAATATTTAACTAAAATAGAACCATAGGCTTGCTGCGTTCCATGTCCTAAGAATGGTCGTTCCATCCAACGTCTCCAATTTTTATGCCCCTCCGAGTAGGACCTTTTGGACTCGGAATGGTCCTACCCATTTTGGCGAGAGTTTGTCCTTCATCTCGATCGCGTGAGCCCTCATTAACACATATCATTTTCTTTGAAGTCACGGGGCCTCACCTTTGTTCTTGTATTCAGGATTCAGGCGTTTTTCCTTTTCCTCCGCTCTTTTTTTTTTTTGCATTGCTTCCTCCGTTTTGATGTATACTGTAGCTCGGCCTCTTACCTCTGCCTATGTTGCCGCAGGCAACCTGATTAAGGATTCGCTAAAAGGATTTGCTCGCAATCCTTTGACAAAAGCCCCTACTAACATCTCCTCGTTAGGGTTAGTGAGTCCCGTGCTTATATTGCCGAAGCGGTTGAGGAACTGCTTCAATGACTCCTCTAGGCGTTGCTTTATGTCGAACATGTCAACAATCTGTAGCTGTTTTGGCCGATTTATCGCGAACGTTCCAAGAATACCTGAGAGAAAGCAGTGAAGGATGTAATGGATGCACTGAGAAACTTACTGAACCATTTGAGAGTTGTTCCAATGAGCGTCCCTACAAACATTTTGCAATGAGTCGCATCACTCCCTCCTGAGATTAACATCTAGGCTAAAAAATCTTTGAGATGGGCCTCAGGGTCGACCTCCCCAAAGAATGGTGGGATATTTGGCATGATAAAATTCGGGGGAATCAACTCCTCCATTATTCTTCTAGCAAATGGGTGCCCTTCCTCTTGATTCATGCTCCTAATCAAGGTGTTGCGATCTTGAAGGTGACCACGATCTCGCATCCACGTGCGTAAATCCTCATTGCATTTTCAAAGTTGTTCCTGCTGACGTAGTGATTCTTGTAGGCGTTGGCGGGACTCCAATGTCTCCTTTTGCAAGCGTTCACTTTCTGCCTCCATTTCGGCCCGACGTCTCGCCTCGTGCTCTTGCCTTCGGGTATGTTCGTCGTTCACCTATTTCCTCATTGCTTCATTCTTCTGTTGTAAGCTTTCAATGTATTGCATGATTTGTTCCATGGTGAGGGAATCTCCTCCATTGTTTCCAGGGGTAGTCACTGCCATATCGTTTTATGTGGACATGGATGCTAGTTTTACCTGCCTCACGGTAGACGCCAATGTTTCGGTCTGGAAATTAAGGACCAAAACCAGAACTATGATAATTAATTGTCGTAAAGGAACTCCCTCAACTTTATCTTCTTTATTTTTCGCTCACCTCAAAAAATTCACCCTATTTTCCTTAATCTCTCATGTATACATAGGGCCTTTCAGTCTCTAGTCATTACTTTACTGCCAAATTTTTAACTAACCAACCTACCCACTTCTCCATTATTCTCTGCTGAAATCTCGCCAGGGGCTGTTCCTAAAATCCAAGGATATTTGCTTGTCAGTTACTACTTATTTTACGCATTCTTTCTATGCCACGTTTCCTCCTTTTGGGCTGTTGTTGGGCCATCTAATTGTGTACAAACATGTTTTTAAAGTTTGACTAAGCTGTCCGACTTACCATTGGATGAGCTATCTGACTTACCATTCTGAAAATCTTTGATGAACTGTGTATTACTCGGAAACCAAATTGGATTCCGATCTAGAGGCGAAGGAGAGTACAAATGATATTGATTATTCTAGTTGTATAGATGTTCAAATTTTTTGTTTTGCTATTGTTTTCTAGATTTCTAAGGTTTTCTACCCTAATTTTTCCCTAAATTTGCCTTACTCAGTTTTGGAATTTAGGGTTTTCTACAAAATTGGCAGGTCAGTCTGCCAACCTGACAAATTATACGAGTTTGGTTCTTCAACCCGTGTTTAATATGTTGATTGTCCCGACTTATTTTTTTCGGGCCAGTAGTTGCTCAGGCTAAAATAGTATTAGTTACCCGTTTTCCCATCCTTACTTTCGATCGAAGGTTAGCCCGCATCGACCCTAGTTGAAGGTTGACTTGAGTCAACCTCGACCGAGTCGAATCCATGGGAAGATCAACTCAAGTCGTTGACAGTCGAGGGTCGCCCCAAGTCATCCCTGATTAAAGGTCGACCAAGGCAATCCTGACTAAAGGTCAATCGAGTCAGCCTTAGTCGAAGGTCGACTGAAGTTTGGCATAGTTGGTTTAACTGCATATTGCTCGAGTCGGATCAACTAATGGTCGACTAGGTATGCCTAGCCGAAGGTCGATCGAGTTAGCTTGGTTGTAGGTCAACTAAGTTTGTCCGGTCAAAGGTCGACTAGAGTAGACCTCAGTTGAAGATCCACTAAAGTCTATTCCAGTTGAAGGTTGGCCTAAGTCAACCCTTGTCAAAGGTGGGCCTGAGTCAGTCTCGACCAAAGGTTGGCTTTTATATGATCTTTGGCCAAAGGTCAAGTTGGATTGGTTTAAGTCGAAGAATCGGTCTGAAACATTCTAAGCCAGTCAAGTCAAATTGATATATATATATATATATATATATATATATATATATATATATATATATATATATATATATATATATATTTAATGAATCTAATAATTAGATATATTAGATCTATCTTACTGAAATTACTCTCATCGAAAAATTGAACTAAATCTAGTTTTAATTGGATCGAAAAATTTTCAAATCAATTTATTTAATTAAAATATATGGATTTTAATCCAAATCTATTTTAACTAGATTAACTAGATTTTTGGATTATAAATCCGATTCATATTCAAAATTAAATCTACACTCGATATTGAAAAATCCAATCAATAACCACACATATATACATATATAGTACTAATCACACAAATGATCATTACAGCAAAAACAATATCGTACAGGTGCCATGAATCCACATAACTATCGGTGTCATTCATTACAAAGCAAAACATAAAAACCAAAGATCCTAAAGCATTCAGCAAAACCTGTTTTCGCAGGCCAAACTTTTCCACATGAATGCTAACTGAGAAAGGGTTTTGGTAGAAGATCCATCTTCTTTGATAGCATTAGCAGCATCTTCTTTCAACTCCTTCATTCTCTTCCTCATTTCTCTTCCTTCTTCTTCTTCCATCAAACACTTTATCACCTTCACAATTTCCACCCTTTCCACCAACCCATTTTCACTCACTCTTGCCCTCACTCCCACTTTCAAACCCTCACTCATCACAACTGCATTCATTCTCTGCTCTGCAAACAGTGGCCATGTGATGAGTGGCACACCATGCACCACACTCTCCAGCGTTGAATTCCACCCACAGTGACTCAAAAACCCACCAACTGAACCATGACCAAGGATTTCAATCTGGGGTACCCATGAAGGAACAACCATACCTTGTTCTTTGGTCCTCTCCAAGAACCCACTTGGCAAGAACTCTAATGGGTCTGCATCTTTTTCTCCACCAAGATAACCAGCACTGGCTTCATCACTTGGTGCTCTCACAACCCACAGGAACTTGTGCTTGCTCAATTCCAAACCATGTGCCAGCTCATTCATTTGGCCTTGCGACAGTGTTCCACCACTCCCAAAACAAACATACAAAACCGAACCATCTTGTTGTTTGTCCAACCATGTCAGACACTCCGACCCAGTTGTACAAGTTGTCCCAGTTTCGACAATTGGTCCAACAGGATACACAGGAGGGTACCCTTTACCCTCCTCTTCCAATGCTCTTATAGTACCTTTTTCCATTTCCAAAAAGCTATTAACAAAGACTCCATCAACAAGAGGGATACGTTTAACACGTTGTAGAAAGAGTTTGTAAGGGAGAGCACTCCGGTCTTGTGTTGCGCAACATAGATCCCGACCATGAAATGGAACACAACCTGGTACTTGGACAGGATGTGGCAGATCTTTGTACTCACATGTTGTTTCCTCATCCAACTTTGGCATGTAGAGGTACGTGGAGAGTGTGGTGACTGAGCAAGGGAAGTACATGTAGCACAACATGTTGAACTCTCGAGCGAAATGTAGTGCTTCGACGGCAAAATAATCAATGAGCATGGCGACGATGGGTGTGTTGGAAGTTATGGAATTTAGAGTGTGATGAATTGATTGCATAGAGCGAGTCATAGCGAGATGCATTTTGATTACTGTACGAGTCTCTTGTGGTTGGTCATTGAGGTTAACTGGTGGAAGCAAAATGGGTTTGATGTTAGGAGGAAGAGTTTGAAGAATGGCTTTTGAGGCATTTGGGAGAGAGCCGAGTGAGGGAATGATGAAGGTGACATGAAAATGTGAATGAAGCTGAACAAGTCGTTTGGTGAAATTAAGAATTGGAACTAAATGGGTGAAGCCTATACCAGGAATAACTGCGATGTGTGTTGTTTTCTCCATTGAAAACTTAGTTTTAGTTCGTAGCTTGTGTTGATGAGAAAGAAGAACCATTAAATAGAACTCTGACACCGATTCTTCGGGGATTCTTTTAACTCCATGCATGTGCATCTGTGGTTGTTAAAGTAATTTAATGCTGACAGTAAAATAATGTAATTTTGGATCTGAGTCTGAATAAGTGATATTAGAAAAAGAATGGTAGAGTTTTCAACAATATTAATTATTGCACCTTCAGTAGCATGTGTAAAAAGTATAAGTAGATAGTAATATTTTATCATTGTATTTTTAAATTGAATGGAAGTCTTAGGTTGAATGTAATATTAAGAACAAAATATGTATACACTTGCCCAAGGTACCAATTGTTTGACGTGAATCTCACTCAGTAGTACACGTGCATCACCAAAAACTTTCTCTTTGATCCTCCCCTGTTATTTACACATGTTTTTTAATCCAAGTTCTTTTTTTTTTTAATATAAAAAAAAATACTTTTTAATCCTCCGCTTAAAGTCACCAAGTCACCACTGTAAAGGACTTCTTTATATTGACTGTGAAGGGTTTCTTCTAAGTCAATAAAAATATTTTTTTTCTACATTACTTTCTAAATGTTTTGTTTATCTAAGGAAATTTAAATTTAGTGAATTTTTATTTTATTGTTTGGATAAAAAAATTTAATTACCACAATATTCATCAAACTATTTAAATATCAAATAGTTATTAAAAATTAAAAATATTAATCTTGATAAAATTTTGTAGCCAATCTTAATGGATATTTATAGTCATGGTCAACTTAAAAAAGAAAACCCTAGTTTTTCGTCTTCTAATGTCGCGTAGAGATCAACCAAAGAAATCTGTTTTAAATAACTCTTTGTGTGAGTGTAGATGTTTGGAGGGAATTTTATGTGAAAATATGTAAATACATGAAAGTGATGCTATGAATTTATCTAAATCAGTGAAAACAGTGAAAAACACATGTATTTGACAAAAATACCATAATGAAAACAGTAAATGAGCGAAACTGTTCGACAAATTGCTTCAGTGAAATTGAAAGTGTGAATTATGCAATTCTAGTGGTTGGAATATGTTTCAATGATTTTATGAAATTGAAAGTGTGAATTATATTTCTTTTTAAACCCTAGTATTTGTAAATAACATTAATATAATTTTTTTTATAAAAAAATAGTAAATAGCAAAGTTATTATATTTCTTTATAGGAGAATTAAATACTAACGTTATAATTATAAATCTTAACATTATAATTATAATTTTTTAATTTTGCAACAACAATTTTGTACAGACACAATTGTTGTTGCAAAATTAAAAAATTATAATTATATTAAATTTTGATTGAGTAGTGTTTTGTAGTGTGTTGTAGCGGGATCTTAATTGTATTCATTTTTATTTGAAAAATAAATTTTAATTGTATTAATATTTCGTGTAATTAGCAGGAAGGTGGTTGTGACTTAAAACATATATAATAATGTAAATTTTTAATTACATTACTTTTTTAGTTAAGGTTAAGTTTAATTTAAGCTGAATTTATTGACTAAAGAATATAGTGTATCAAATTGAAAAAAAAAATGATGATTTAGACAATGTTACGATTTTGTTCGACGCTACCAATCCTACTATTATATTATGATTATGTGTGGGATCTTATTTCTGAATACAATGTAAAATTATAAAATTTTATAATTTTACGATTTAAATCTTTATTTTGACTATCTTAGATATAGTTCTTTAAATTATGCATTATTTATCTACCTTATTAATTAATTGATTAAAGAAGTTTCCTTTTCTTGATTGTGAAGTATAGAAGTGTACCTTTTCTTCTAACACACTACAAGAAAAAGTAACTATAGTGATACTAATATTCATTACTAAAAATTATAAATATGTTACTACATCAGTGCAGAAAGGGCCTTTGGCAGCGGTTGTTTTTAATATTCTGCACCGGTTCGGGAACCGAAGCATATTGGGGCGAGGTCAAAAGGTCATAGCTTTTTGCCTCGGTTAAGAACCGAAGCCATAGAGTCCCCTTCTACCTCGGTTTTACGTTCCACCCGATGCCATATGGGCTTCTTCTTTTTTTTTTTTTAAATTTGATACCCCTTTGGCCTCGGTTTTGGGTACACCCGAGGCCATATGGGCTTTTTTCGAT
>Ga0209589_1010203_pt1 | contig 13775 bp, 10 predicted proteins | sample CowpeawhiteBW_FD_187525 | JGI IMG/M metagenome (GOLD analysis project Ga0209589, IMG submission 187525) | Root nodule microbial communities of legume samples collected from California USA - Cow pea white BW (SPAdes) (version 2) | ecosystem: Host-associated > Plants > Roots > Nodule | place: USA...
AGCGATGTGGGACTAAATCAAGCACCATAATACTAACAATTCTCTCACTTGGGGTTTGATTTACATTACCACCTAGTGTAGTGCCTTCATCATCAATTTTCTCGAAGGCCAGTTGAGGCAATGCAAAGCCTCAACTTAGTTGTTGTGACAGTCTTGGTCAACATATCAGCTGGATTCTCTGCACCTGAAATCTTCAACAAAAACAAGTCTCCATCATTTATCAAGTTTCTGATAAAATGATACTTCAATTCAATGTGCTTGCATCTGGAGTGAAGAATTAGATTTTTAGCAAGACAAATGGCCCTTTGACTGTCACTGAACAACGGAGATTCATCTTGCCCTTTTCCTAATTCTTTTAGAAGATTCTTCAACCATATCATCTCTTTTGCTGCTTCTGAGATAGCTACATATTCAGCTTCAGTGATTGAAAGGGAAACTCTTCCTTAAAGTTTAGACTTCCAACTGATAGTTGTGCCACCCAACGTAAAAATATAACCTGTTGTGCTCTTTCTACCATCCAAATCACCTCCCAAATCTGCATCAGAAAACCCCTGTAAAGTGAGATTACTCCTTTTAAAAGACAAATGCATCTTTGAAGTGCCCTTCAAATATCTCAATATCCACTTCACGCCTTCCCAATGCTCTTTTTCTGGTGCAAACCATAACATACATCAAGCTCCCTACTGCAGATGCATATGACACTTTAGACATGTGACTTACTTCTTCCTCTGTCTGAGAAGATTCCCTTTTTGAGAACTTTAAGTGAGTTCCCAAAGGTGTATTCCTAGTTTTAGCATTTCTAACATTGAACCTGCTAAGCAATTTTTCTATATATTTTTCCTGAGATAAGTTTAAAATACCTTCAAATCTATCCCTGGAAATTCTCATACCAAGAATTTGCTTGGCTGGACTAAGATCCTTCATTTCAAAATTTTCTAACAATTGTTTCTTCAACCTGTCAATTTATGTCATATTAGCACCAGCAACCAACATGTCATCAACATACAAGGCAAGAATGATATAATTGTCAACATATTTCTTCACGTAACAATAATGATCTTCTTCACATCTGTGAAATCCTGAGTTTCTCATAAACTCATTAAACTTGTTGTACCATTGTCTCGGTGCTTGTTTCAACCCATACAAACTTTTATGAAGCTTGCATATAAGATTCCCTTTGCCTTGTACTTCAAAACCTTTTGGTTGTACCATAAAGATTTCTTCCTCAAGATCTCCATGTAGGAATGCAGTTTTCACATCTAACTGCTCTAGATGAAGATTTTCTACAACTACTATACTCAAGATAACTCTATGGTAGTTATCTTGACAACAAGAGAGAAAATTTCTGTGAAGTCAATTCCCTGTCTCTGTTGGAACCCTTTCACTACGAGTCTAGCCTTATATCGTTTGCTGCCATCTGGTTATTCTTTTAACCGATAGACCCACCTGTTTTGCAAAACCTTCTTTCCTTCTGGAAGTTTGGTTAAAGACCATGTCTTATTCTTCTGAAGAGACTTTATCTCATCTTCCATTGCTAGCTCCCACTTAATAGGTTCATCTCCTTGCATAGCCTCAGCAAAATGCTCTAGCTCACCAGCATCAGTCAACAACAAGTAATGCAATGAAGGGGAATACCTTTGTGGTGCTACAATTGTTCTGCTAGACCTTCTAGTCGGCAATTCAGGAGTTACTGACTCTACTATCTGTTCAGGTTCTGACCCAGATTCTAACTCAAGCTCTGACTCAAGCTCTACTTCTGTATTCTGCCTTCTGTTGATTACATCACTTTCTGAAATTTCTTCTAATGATACCTGCTATGGCTGGTTATTTCTTTTGCAAATTCTGGAGTACTGTCCTTATAGAACATGTTTTCAGTAAAAGTAACATTTCTACTTCTGATAATTTTCTTGTTTTGGTCATCCCAAAACCTGTAGCCATACATGTCAGATCCATAGCCAATGAAATAGCATCACTTTGCCTTAGGGTCCAATTTATCTCTACTATTAGAGTTCAACAAAATATATGAAGCACAACCAAAAACTTTCAAATGTGAAAGGTATACCTATTTCCAGACCATACTTCTTCAGGTAACTGATAGCCTAAAGAAACTGATGGTCCTCTGTTTATGAGATAGGCTGCTGTCCTTATTGCATTTGCCCAAAATACCTTGGGTAATCCTGACTGGATTCTCATACATCTTACTCTCTCATTCAAGGTTCTGTTCATTCTTTCTGCCACACCGTTTTGTTCTGGTGTTCTTGTAATCGTCTTCATCTTACTCCACCATTATTAGACTTCAAACATTTAATCTTTAAACCTGTTTGAGTCTCAACCTCCTGTTTCCACCTTTTAAACACATAAAACACATCAGATTTATTTTTAAGAAAATAAACCCATACCTTTCTTGTAAAGTCATCAATGAAGGTTACGTAATACTGTGAACCTCCAAGAGATTTCACTGGAGCTGGCCCCCAAACATCTGTATGCATTAGTGTTAGTCTTTCAACTTTAGACGACTTACTTGTTTTGGAGAAGCTAACCTTTTTTCTGCTTTCCAAAGATACAATGTTCGCAAGGTCCAACGTCAACATGCTTCAAGTTAGGTATTTTACCTTTTGAGACCATGAGCTTCATTCCTTTCTCACTCATATGCCCAAGCCTCTAATGCCACAAAGAGGAACTATTGCCAATTTCTGCAACTGATATCATATCCTCATATGCAATAATGTAAAGAGATCCTTGCTTCTTTCCATGAGCAACAACAAGATTACCTTTCATTACTTTCCAATGTCCATCTCCAAAGGTGGTGTAATGCCCCTCATCATCCAACTGCCCTATAGATATTAAGTTTCTCTTTAAGGCAGGAATATGTCTGACATTATTCAAAGTCCACACACTTCCATTAGAGGTTCTGATATTGATATCACATCTTCCTATAATATCAAGAGATTTTCCATCTGTAAGGTAGACCTTCCCAAACTTTCCTGGAACATAGTTAGATAATAATTCTAAGGAAGGTGTAGTATGAAATGACGGAGTCCATAATCCATGAGTCAATAGAACTATCTAGACTACATAATAGTGCATCTTCAATTTCATCAGTTGCTGCATTTGCTAATTGATCATCATCTTGCCTCTTGTTGTTGTTGTTCTTCCTTGGAGCCCTACATTGATTTGTAAAGTGACCCCTTTTCTGACAATTCTAACAAGTGATATCATTCCGGAATTTTGGTTTTGATTTCTCTCTAGACTTTGATCTGCCTCGGCCTTGATTACGACCTTTCTGGCTACTTCTTCCTTTAGTTTCAGTACTCAATGCTAAACCAGAACTAGAACTGGAAGATTCCCCTGAACTTTTCCTACGAACATCTTCGCTTAAGATCAAGTCACGGATGTTATCAAGCTTCAACTTACTATTACTTGCAGAATTACTAACTGTAGTAACAGTTGCACTCCAACTTTCCGGAAGAGATGATAATAAAATTAATGCTTTCACCTCATCATCAAATGTTATTTGCAATAATGTCAGCTGCGCAATAATTGTATCAAATTCACTAATATGATTAGTAATCGAGTTACCTTCACCCAGTTTTAGGTTGACTAGCCTGCGAATCAAATACACTTTATTGGCTACAGATGGCTTCTCATACATATTTGACAACGCCTTCATCAAATCTACGGTTGTATTCTCGTTCATGATGTTGAACACAACATTCTTGGTTAATGTCAACCGGATCACACTGAGTGTTTGCCGATCTAACAAATCCCATTCTGCCTGCTCCATGTCGGTTGGCTTCTGCCCTGTTAAGGGTAGATACAACTTCTTCTGATATAGGTAGTCCTCTATTTGCATCTTCCAGAACCCGAAGTCACTGCCATCAGAATTCTCAATCCTCACCTTCCCTTCTTCCAATGCCATTGCTCTTGTTGCTTTTGACGAAAGCTCCTGCTGCTTTTGACCAAAGCTCCTGCTGCAACTTTTGACCAAAGCTCCCACTACTTCTCTAAACTGAGATCCCCCAAAAGAAAAAATAGAAACCAAATCTTTTTTGATGTAGAAGATCAGACAATGTTGCAACCATAGAGCATACTAAGAAAAATGGCTTTTGATACCAATTGTTAGGAACAAGGCAATAAAGGAAGCATAAAGGAGAGAAAAATAGACACAGAGAATTTAACTTGGTTCGACATACAATGTGTATGCCTACGTTCATGACTACACTAGGAAGTATTTATATTTCTGGTGTCAATGCCTTATGTGGTTAGACTCAGGTCTCATTGGTGTTATATCTCCCAGTGAAACCCCCTCCTTATAAACCTAAGAAGTGGTATCAGAGCCGATGGTTAAAACCGGCTTAGACAAGTGCAGTATAGTCCTAGTATCGAAAGTCTTCCTAGCAAGGGTACCAGGTAAAGCGTGTCCCGTTAAGAAAAGAACAGAAGTACAGAAAATGACAAAAAATGAGTACTCGTAGTTGGGAATGCTTCTGCTGGAGGGGGAGTGTACCAATGTGGTTGAAGGGACTCACCCTTGAGTGGGAGATTGTTAGGAATCCAAGTGTGAGTCTAAGTCCCACATTGACCAGAAATGAGAAAGTAGAGCATTATATAAGGATCAAGGCCCATAAACCCATCGCTTTAAGGTTTTGGGTTGAGAGTGGTGTCAAGTTCTTATGTGGTTGGACTGAGATCTCATTGGTGTTGTTTCTCCCTAGTGAAACCCCCTCTTTATAAACCTAACAATGAATAGTTTTATTTGGTCAATGTGTACGAATTATTTATACTTTTCAAATGTGAGTTGAATATCGATATTAATATTATTAGCTTTTTTTGTACAAATTTAATTTTATTGTTGGAATGTTTTATAAATAATATATATATATATATATATATATATATATATTATGATTATTCATTTTTTTCTTAACTGTTCTACATATCATCAAATATAATTAAAAAATAATAATAAATACGCGAATACTCATGCACTGGTAAAAAAAACTTAAAATTAAAATATTTATTTTAGAAGGTACTGTTTAAAAAAAAATCAATTGAACTGAAAAGGTAAATGATACACGTTAAGAACATAAAAGTTATGTAAATCTATTTAAAAGAAATTGGTTCCTGACAAAAAAAAATAATTGTTACAGCCTTTAAAAGTTTATAATATTCTGCAGTTTCAAAAGAAAATTTTTGAATGGTAGCCTTTATTTTGTTTTCTTAAATGAATTATTTTAAATTAAATTGTGTTTACTTGATTAATGCGGACATAAATTTTCAATTTTCTTTATCTGGTCTATTTTTTCTCCTATCGAATTCATTTAAAGTTCATTTTATTAAAAAATAATCTATTTAAATTGATTTCATTATATTTAGATTTTAAGTTGATCTATATTATTGAATATCCTTTTTTTAAATCCGGATTTTCAAATATGGAAAATCACAAAATATCCAATTCAGATTTTTAATCTATATTTTTAGTTGGTTTGGACGGAAGGTCGAGATGAGTTGGTCTAGATAAAGTTTAAGGTCGAGACAAGTCAATCCTGGCTGAAGCTCAACTAATATTCAATCGAATCGACCCCAACCGAAATTTGATGAAATTCAGTCCATTCAACTCCGACCACCATTCAACCAAGTTGACCTTAACCAAAATTCGATCAACATCGACCAAGTCAGTCCCAACCAAAATATGGTCGAAATCGGCCAAGTTGGCCTCAAATACTTTTAGGGACATAAAACATTTTGCTTAATGCTGTATTTAATAATTATATGTATTTTATCTAGGTTAAATTATACCTTTGGTCTCCATTTTCGTAGCAAAATATGAATTTGGTCCCTCAATTTTTTTATCTCAATTTGGTCCCTATTTTGAGAAATTTGATGCAATCAAGTCCTTTTCGTTAGTGGTGTAGTAACGACGTTAAATGGTGTGCCACGTGTTAGTTCTGTTAGAAAATGATTACTCAAATAATATTAATAAAAATATAAATATAAATATAAAATGATATAATAATAATTATTAGATCAATAATAATACTGAGACAATATATATAAAATAATGAATATTAATTAGATATCAACAAATATAATAACAATAATAAATAAAAAATAAATAAGGAAAGGAATAGAAATATTCTAGGTTGAGGCACGCATAGCGCTATCCTTAGAGAGAAAACGCCCCTACTGCACAGGGCTAAACAAATATGTCAATACACAATCATATGTGTTTTTAATCATTTGCGTTTCTCTCCCAAGATACAACAACCCGTCAGATCAATCGAGTACAGCGAAGGATCTCCGAACGTTATGAACACCACTGTCTTAAAGATAATATAGAGAATAAAGAATAACACTTTTAAGAAAAACTCTAGTGTTTTTTGTCTCTATTTGTTGTGTTTTTCCCCATGCACCTAGGTGGTATTTATAGGTAGATAAAGGAGACAAAGAAGTAAATTGCAATAAGAATATAGCCGTTAGTCATTAAAAACCATTAACCCATAAATTAAAGGTCTATAAAAACTTCAGTAACAGTAGAATTTTTATTTTAATTATTTATTTTTTAAATTATAATAAAATATTCTAACAATCCCCCACATAATTTAAAAAATAAAATAAAACAAAAAAATATATTATCTTTTTAAACAAAATATTGTAGTTCAGTGTAAGGAACCTTCCAGGTCTGACCCTTACACCTAGTGTTTATAAACTTCAACCCGAGAAAATGCAGAGACTTGATTGTCTTGAACTACATCCCTTGTGGTCGGATTTTAGTAAATAACACATACAATATCGGTGTTCATTATAGGTTCTAATCAGTGGGTGCACGTTACGATCTTGTGCATGTATCTTGTTTCATGAGTGTCACTTAGAGACTTACCCATGTCTCACAATAGCGGCCCCACCATCACACTCACTAGGTAAACCCTCAAAGGGTGGTTTGTGACTCACACCCCTACAATAATTGTCATTGGGTTTATTAAGAGGTATTTTATAAAATAACGCACGTACCTCAACCATTGGGTTTATTAAGAGGTATTTTATAAAATAAGCATAATATTGCACATACCTCAACCTAATTATTGCCACAATTTATATTACACCTCGTCATAGGAATGAGACATAAAATTTAATCAAACTATTTGGTGTACTTTAGTCAACAACAACTTCGTTGTTACCCATTGAACTCCATTCCATGGGATCGCCATTCATGTGGAGATGGGTGTCCATTGTTGTAACTAATTTATGGGTTATAGTCTCATTCCCCTCGACGACTCAAATACTTGTTGTTGATGCATCAACCCTTTGATAAGCAGATCTGCAATATTTCTTTTTGACCTGACAAAGTCAAGAGAGATAACCATGAGTAATTAAGTTTCTAATACATTTGTCTCTCATTCTTATATGCCAATTTTATTGACATTTTTACTAAAAACTTTAAATATAACAATTTAATTGTCAGGATGCATCGAAAAAAATAATAATTTATGCTTGCATAATAGATCATGATAGAACAACAACTTTTTAACATGTTTCCATGATAGTACATCTTCATCCAAGGTTAAAACATAACCATAACCAATAGTTGATATTGTGCCACCAAAATCAATATCCAATTTACATTAAAAATATCATTCAATAATCTCAAGAAATTGGACATATTTCCATAACTAGAAAAAACACAAATAATATTACATTAGATGGCAAAACAGTGAGGTATATATTCATTCACTTTATAATATATAACCAAGATTTTTTTATTAACAGGTATGTTAACCATTGCAAGACACCCCCACACTTTGAAATATTTTAAATGTGGTTCTTTTTTCTTTCATAACTCATAAAAAGTTTTATCTCAATCTTTTGTGTTCAAAATATGGTAAGCAAGATATAAAATTTCACTAATATAATGTTAGGCAAGGTAGAACTTATAGAATAATATTTACCATATCAAAACATTTTTTTCTTTCTTTCACTACACCATTATATTAACACCATACACTATATGAAGATGTTACATAATAAATAATACCATGAATTTCACACAAAAACACTCATTTATAAAGATATGTATCATCACTTCTCTATTTAATTAATTTTGTACCTCAAAATTTTATAATTTGAATGGTCTCTAACCAAACTTCTCAAAAATTATAATAATCAAAGAAAAAGTTACTAAAATAATTTATTACAAGATAAAGGTTTTTAACTCAAACAAACCATCATAAATATATCATTTACCAACCAAAACACATGTCTAGAAATAATAATCTTATTACACTTGGACACCACTTCATAACCTTGTTGAGCACGAGAAAGTTTATAAATTCAGAAACATGAAAAACTCCTTTTTATTCATAAATCTGATAAAGATTATATTTATTATTAGTCACTTTTTTTCATATAAATATCAAGCTAATTTTTTTCTCTTTGCAAATGCAAAGTTTAGTTCAAGTGTTTTCCATAACACAATAATAGTTTTAGAATGACAAATTATTTTATAATTGTTTTCATACAAAACAATTAAAATATATACATGATATAGAACATCTTTATCAATGGTAAGAGTAGACAATATTAAAGCATAAATTAATATAACAACATAAACATTAGCTATAGACATCACAAAAAAAATTGTTCAGATCGAAGGTTGATATTGGACAGTCTGGGTTCAAGGTCAAGATGGGTCAGCATTGTCTGAAGGTCAACTGAAATTTGGCACCAACTGAAAAAATGCCAAGTCGACCATGACCGAAATTCAGCCTAGGTAGAAATTCGGTCGAGACGACCTCTACTGAAATTTGGCTCAATTCTACTGAGTCTTTCCCAACGAAAAACTATCATATTCAGTTGAATCATCCCTGACCGAAATTTGACTGAATCCTATCGAGTCAACCTTGGTAGAAATTCGGCCGAATTGTCCTTTACCGAAATTTGGTTGAATTTGGTTGAGTCAGCTCCGACTGAAATTTGACCATTTCAGTTGAGTCGGCCCCAAACAAAATTTGGCCAAGTTGGCCCCGAAAGAAATATTGTCGTATTCGGTCGAGTCAGCCCCACAATTTGGCTGAATTTTATTGAGTCAACCGTGACAGAAATTAAGCTGACTTTGTTTTAATCAGACATAGTTAAAGTTCGATTGAGAAGGCTTGACCTAATTCCTATTGATTCGCCTCGACCGAAAAATTCAGTTGAGTCGGTCCTAGTAGAAATTTAGCCTAGTCTACGTGGCCGAAATTGGACCGAATCAGTCCTTGTCAAAATTCGATTGAGTCAGTTTTGTCCGAAATTCAGACGAATTCAAATGAGTCGACCTCAAAGACACCATATTTGAAAAATAGAATTTAAATTTATTTTGTGAAAAAATTATTTTGAATTTTGAACTTAATCCAAAAATTTGGGTATGCATTTAAATCTTAGATCTGTGATCACCCTTAAGATATTTAGTTTTGATTTAGTTTTTTACCATGCTTTTTGATAATTTTTAGAAAAGGTATTAAAAAATAAATACGAAATTAATTGTAAAATATAAAATATGAGTATTTGGGTATCACTTTTAACTAAGGGAGATTCACTCTAAAACAAGTCTCTGGTACATGACAAAAATGAGTATACCGTTTTCACCATTTTTATTTACGTAAGTGAGTTCAATTTAAGGAGATTTAATAAATATATGTAAATTTATCTTTTAGTGAAGTAACTTATTTTTCTCTATTGATATGTGTTTTCAGTACACTTGAAATGTTTTATGCCATCACATAATTAAAAAAAAAAAAATTAATGATACATGAACAGTTGATGACACCTGAATAATAAAATTCATGGATAAATAAAATTAAAATATTTAATTCAGATAGCACTCTTATAAAATATATTACTAAGGTACATATGTTATGATATAAAAATCCAGTAAATTATTTTTTAATTAAAAATATTCTTAATTCAAAAGAAAATGATATTTGTTTTAGTTTTTGATATTATAGTATTTTGCAGTTTTCTGAAAAAGTTTATGAATAAACCTTTGATTTTTTCTTTCTTATATAATTAAGTAATTTAAATTAAAATATATTTAGTCGGGAGTTAAATTGAATTTAGACCTTTCTAATGTGTTGGAATTTTTCTTTCTTAAAATTATTAGATTCTAAAGTAATTATAAAGTATAATCCATAAGATGTTTATATATTTACGTTCAAATTTAATCTGTATCGGTTTAAAACAAAAACAAAACATTAAGACGTTCATATTTTTCTATTTACGTTACTTTTTTATATCTTTGAGAAAACTTATTATGAAAGAATAACAAATTTGATTTAGAAAGAAGAAACAAAGTAGAGAAGAAGAAACAAAATCTCTGCAATATCTTCTAAGGTCTCTGATGCAGCAGGATTAGGTTTTCAGTGCATATTGTTTTCTTTGAAAAGCGTTTTTCTTTGCCTCTTTTCTGAACCAATGAGCTGAACTGGACCATAGAAATGACGCAGCAGGTTTAGTTTTTCAATAAATCTTGTTTTCATTGAAAACCTTTTCCTTTTGCCGCTTCTCTGAACCAATGACCTCAACTGTGAAACAACCAAACATTAGTCTGTGCTCTGTCATAACAAAAATTGAATGCGCAGATTCTTCTATAAATAAATTAGTCTTCGTTCACGTGAATGTATAGGACAAACCTGCTCAATGATTCATTATAGGACAAACCGTGTTTTTTCTGAACCAATAATGAAAGAAGCAATTTAATTACTACTGTCTTTATATCTAACTGTTTATAGTAAATAATTGAATGTGCACATTAAAATTGTTTCCTTCTTCTCTAATGTAAAAGAGAGGAAGAAATGTATAGTTTTTTAACCTTAACTTATATAGCATCTTATTTGTTCATCATAAATTACGTTATAAATAAAGAAATGCCTTCGTTTTTACTATAAATACTATTGTTTTAATAATAAAAAGTATTTTTTTACATTCTATATACGTCATATCTTATTATTATTATTATTATCCATATTTATAAACGAATATAAATAAATCATTTTTAAAATATATTTCAAGGTATTTTTGTAAGCTTTTTTAATAAATCTTTATTGATTTAACAAGGGTTTAAGTAAAATTATTTTATATTTACCGTAAATTTCAAAAAAATATATTAGACGAGTCATTTCATACATTACATTGATTACACGAGTCTAAGAATACAGTGAATAAATGAGTATAGCAAAATATATTATATGAGTTTGTCACTAATTAAATGAGTGTAACAATATGCATTAGACAAGTCTATTCATATATATATATATATATATATATATATATATATATATATATATATATATATATATATATATATATATATATTGGACGAGGCTATTAATATACATTAGACTACACTATCCATTATTTAATTAGATGAGTTTTGTGATACACATTAGATGAGTCTGTCAACATAATGATCGCACAAGTTTAACAATACACATTAGATGAGTGTGTCTGTATATTAATTAGACAATGATGCACTAATTAGACAAATCTAGATATACACATATTTTATGTTTTTGCACGTACTCTAATTTTTGTATTTTTATAAAATCTACTTATTACATTTATAAAATATATGTGTCGATGCACATATATTTTTGCACATAGTGTTTAAGCATATAATTCCATTATTAGTAATATGTAAGGTCATTTATAAAAATTATTTATACTACATAGTTTAATTCATTTAAAGAATCATAAAATAGATATTGTCTAAGTTTGAAATTTGGTATTTTGTAGAAAACGTCTTAGAGATTAAAAGAATAAGATATAATTAATTTGTTTTGATTTAACCTCCTTAATTAAAATACGATATAGTACATTTTTTAAATTAAATTAGGTCTTCTGTAATTGTCTTTAATATTCAGTAAATTAGATTCGAATATTTTATAGAAAAAATATTTTGTCAATAACTTTTTGCACTACTACAATTTTTGAAGTAACATTGATTAAAAATCTAAATTTAGATGCAATGTATTCAAACTAAAAAAGGTTAATTTAAATTATTTTTGCAATTTCTTTTTACTACAAACCTCATTGTTGCACGAGAAAAAAGGTTAATTTAAATCAACCAAAAAAAGTATGTGGTGTCTGTTTGTGTTTTTAATCCTTAATAATACTTTATTCTTGTAACAATCTCTTAATTCAACATAAATGTTGGATTATCTTTTGATCGAGATTAAAACACAGAAGAACTTGTAATAGGTGACATGAAATAAAATCTTTCAAATTCTTATAGAATTCAAATTAGGGAAAATATTTCACCAGCAAGTATTTTTTTATTTTTTTTTAATTCGTAAGTTTTCATGTTGCATTTTGGAGAGTAGTGATATGTAAAATGAAATTTAAATTTTGTTAAAAAGAAATGTAGAAATTAGGAGAAACTGAGAAATTCAGTTCATGACATGGTACGATAATAATGACTTGTTTAGTGTTGAAACTGTTTCAATTGTACTATCCTACTGCTCCTGGGAATCCACGAAAACCATTAGTACCCTAATACTCCTAGGAATCCACGAAAACTAGGGATGACAATGCATGTTGGCCGTCCGTTTAGGTCCGTCCCGCATAAGGCCTGCACATCGCGGGCCGGTCCGTCTCGTCCCGTACATTTTATGCGGGCTGCATACTCTATCCCGCCCCACATATACGTTAGCCCGCGGGCCTGCGGGCTGGCCCGTTTTTTTTTTAAATTTTTTTTTAATTTTTTTTATGATAAAACTTTCAATGTTTAAAAATTGAGAAAGTTTAAGAAGTTCACAAAATTAAGTAAAGACTTTGAGGAATTAGATGATAAATTGATAATTCAACATTTTCATCATATTCATACAATGACATACACAATGTATTCTTTAAATTTTAGCACATTAAAAATTACATAATACTTGTCTTTTCCAGTTATACAAAAATTTGAAATATTAATGCAAGAGTCCATAAAAGAAGTAATTAATATACACAAGTACAAATTTTTTTTTTTAATTTTATGCGGACTTGCGGACCGGTCCGCGCGAACTTGCGGACTCACTGACCTGCCCCGCATTTTTTCTACGAGCCGGACCCGCAGACTAGACCCTAATTGCCATCCTAACGAAAACCATTCATCCACCCAAATAACCTTCCAACAACTATGACCTATTCTATAACCCGCCACCAAACCATATCCCAGCAGCCTAAGTATCCATTCCCTCAATTGACCTAGCCCATTTCCAACTTCGTAGACAAAGTTTTTCCTGCACCAACGATAATGTTAGGTTGTTTTTCCCTACACCTCCAACAATTTCTTTAGCACCCCCAAATTTTATCAAATTACTTAAAATGCCCTTTTAACTTTGAGCTACTTAAAATCTGCACTACTTTTACGATTCAAATGTTGAAATCCGGTTAAAGAAATTATATAACCATATGTCGACATCCAAAACATATATATATATACATAAACACACCGGATGTGAATATCAGAATATATATAAACGGATTTTTACATCAACATATATATAAAAAAAATTTCTTTTTATTTTTTTTGTGTAATTGTGTAGAGGCATTGTATTTAGGAGTAATTCTTGAAAAATTGGTTAGAGTTTATATAGATTAAAGACAATTTTAAAGATTTCCTTAAAAATAGTAAAAAATCAAATAACAAATACACCCATCCTCTTGATTGGGCTATATTATATATATATATATATATATATATATATATATATATATATATATATATATATATATATATATATATATATATATAT
>Ga0209589_1010205_pt1 | contig 13772 bp, 4 predicted proteins | sample CowpeawhiteBW_FD_187525 | JGI IMG/M metagenome (GOLD analysis project Ga0209589, IMG submission 187525) | Root nodule microbial communities of legume samples collected from California USA - Cow pea white BW (SPAdes) (version 2) | ecosystem: Host-associated > Plants > Roots > Nodule | place: USA...
GGCTTGTGATGAAAATGAAAAAAATGCATCTACGTCATCTAAAATTGAGAAACTTCACGAGAATCCAAATATTGAAGAATTTATCAACAATGCAAGAGTTATGTACATGTTTGGCAACAACAAAAAATTCTGAAGTTTACTACTTGATAAATAGATTACTTTGTCTTATCATGACTCTTCCAGTTTCTACAACTACAACTGAAAGATCTTTTTCTACAATGAAAATAATCAAGAACAAGTTGAGAAATAAGATGGAGGCTGAATTTTTAGCAAGCACTATGATAATCTATATTGAAAGGGATATTGCAACTAGTTTCAGCTCTGATTCAATTATTAAAGATTTTAAGTCATTGAAAGAGCGTAAAGGAGCACTCTGAATAAAGGTAACTTTGTTTTTTTATATATTATTGTTGATGATAAACTTTATGTTACTCTTTCATATATATTATTGTTATATTGTTTTGATTCTATTGTCATGAGTGCTTATTTTGAATAAAAAAATGATGTAAAGAAATTAATTTTTTTAATTAAAAAAATAATTTATATATAACAAATATAATTTGGCCCCCTTAGGATTTTTGGTCAAGTTCCGTCACTGATCCTGACACTCTAAAGAGTCAGTTACTCTCACAAAAAGCGTACTGACTCAAGTGGTGAGAGTAGCAGGAGACCCTAGTATTTGACAGGATAATGACCTTAGATGTTTGAAGGCTAACTTTGTGTGTGGTAGGGTGAAACCCATTGGCAATTGGTTCTGCAAAGCAATAGAGGCCACCACAAGTGCAAACATCCATTGAATCCAACTGATTATATGTATCCGGATAATTGAGTGTCTTTGTGGTCATCATATGCTTGGTTGATTTATGTGTCTTTGACTTTTAAGTTGCATGCTCAATTGTATGATAAACATTTTTCACTCTAGCTTACCCTTTATGTTTACTTGTGTGTTTGTGTGTGGTTTTTCTCCTTTTGTGATGATCATCAATTTATTGATGTGAGCAGATGCGAGAACTCCTCATGGTCATCAGGGTGATGGACATTCCGCTGCTTAGCTTGTCTTGGGTCGGATCCTCTTATTTCCGAGTTCTCTTTTAGGGTTGTGGCCCATGTATTACCTTGCTCTTTGAGCATTTATTTTGAATATTGTTGAACTATTATTTTGTCTTGTTAATGGCATCGTAGTGTGCCTCAGCTTTCTATTCCAAGTGTTTTGGATAATTGTTCCAAGTGTTTTGTATAAGTGTAAGAAGTGACATCTCCACTCCATGACAATGCCTTTTTATTATTAAGTGTGATGTTTTATTTAATTATGTTATTATTTAAATGGGACGTTACAACTGTCAAATAAAACAATGCAAAAAATCTCTATACGAAGGTTACAAGATCTAATTAGGAAAAGAGAGAAATTTAATTAATTTGTACAAGATATTACATACTTACATATAGTTTTTAGGTGAGGTTTACACATCTATTTAATGCATTCTTTTTTTTTTTTGTCTAGAATACTTATTAAATAATTTTTTTGCCTAAAGTTATCATATATAGATGGTTTAAACAAAAGTATAGGCCACTCTTGAAGTTTTCACTACGTTGAGATCTAAACATAAGTGTTTATACATAAAAATATATAAATAAGTTACACAAGAAAGATGGTTAAACGAAGAAAATGAATAGTTTTCAGCTTTTAGGAATTAAAAACTATTAGATAATTATCTTTGCGTCGAACATAAGCTATAATAATGTACACAAAAGATAACCCAAGCTCAAACCAACACATTTTAGATGCCTTTCATATTCTTTTTTTATACTTTTACAAGTTTTTGTAAGTAGTAAATTAGCAAAGTTTTAAACAGAATCCACCAAGTTTTAACATTTAAAAATAAGAGCAGAGAAATAAATTAAAAATACTAGAATTAAAGTAAATGAATATATAACAAAAAAAATTATTTAAAACAGATAAAAATGTGAGAGATAAATTTCACTAATTTTTCTACCTTAATCGTATCTCATATATTCGATTCACTTTACTTTTTAAACATTTGGAATTTAATTTAAATTTAATTTTTTTATATAGGGAAATTCTAAACTACTAGTTAAATAGTAATTTATCTTTATAGTTTTTAATAGGCTTAACTGATGATGTTTATATAGTTAATATTTTTTAACAGTACATGTCACGTGTCAACTCCGAATTATTTTTTAATTTTTTTTTTAATTTTTTTAATTTTAAAAAATTATCCATGTGCCAAGTCATAATTGTGTCACGTGTCAATGTCAGTGTCATGTGTCACGTGTGTGGTTGTGTTAATTTTTTTCGTTCAATTTAGTTCCTATATTTGTTATTTTTGTTCAATTTAGTCTATATATTCATTATTTTTGTTTATTTTCGTCCTAATTTTATTTAAAATGAATCAATTTTATCCCTTTCAAATTGACACCAAATTTAATATCTTTTATAAAAAATATACTAATTTATTTTTAAAATTGACATTTTTCTTAATTATTTTTGAAATTCAATTATAAATTGAATAAAATTTTTATATTTAATTGTTAAATAAAATACAATTATTTTAAATATTATAAGAAAATAAATATTAATGTTTTTTTCTAATATTTATCTTATGTTTTTAAAATTGATATTTAAAAATGTTTTAAATATTAAAAATACTTTAGGAAAGTAAAGTAATATTTATAAAATTAACATTAAATATAAAACATTTTAGATTTTAAATTAATATCTAAAATACAATAAAAATACTAAATATTTTAAATTTAAATGTCAATTTTACATATGTTAATATATATATTTTTTAAATATTTAATAATTATAATTTAATAATATTTTACATAATTATATTCTATTTAATAATTGAATCTAAAAAATAAAATCAAAAATTGACACGTATAATAAAAAACATCGTTAATAAAATATTAAATTGAACAAAATTTATAAAAATAAAAATTTAATTAAACACAACAAAAATAAAAAACTAAACTAAATAAAAAATAATAGATAGAAACTAAATATATATTTAAGTCTATTTAATATTAAAACGAGTATATTAAAAACTTTAACATTAGTTTTCGTTAAGATAAAAGTGATTAAAGGTACCCTAAAAACTTCAACAAATGATAATTGGAACAATAAAAAATAGGGTTAAATATGTTTTTGGTCTCTTAACTTTCAGTGAATTTTGGAATTAGTCCATTTCGAAACTTTGGACCAATTTAGTCCTTCATCTTTTGAAATACGTGAATTTAGTCCTTTTAATCAAATTTTGTTAAGTTTATTTGACATTTCAAGCACGTTTCATAATAGTATTTGACTTAACATTAAAACAAAAAATGTGTCAAAAAGTATAAACAACTCAAATACAATGCTGAAATGTGTATAAAATATCAAATAAACCTAAAAAAATTTAATTAAAAGGACTAAATTCACGTATTTCGAAAGATGAAGGACTAAATTGGTCCAAAGTTTCAAAATGGACTAATTCCAAAATTTATTGAAAATTAAGGGACCAAAAGCATATTTAACCCTAAAAAATAAAAGTCTCTTTCAGGCAAAGGCTGCAACATAAAAAGGAAACAGAAGCTGTGACCTTACACTGAAAAACCCACCATGCCTGAAGAAACGACATCGATTGACTACGTCATGGAGGCCGCATCTGGGGCCCACTTCTCCGGCCTCAGACTCGACGGCCTCCTACCTTCCTCCGCCACCGCCGCCGCCACCCCCGATTCAACCCTAGCCCCGGATTCCCACCCGAATCGCCCTTTCGTTATTGGTTATTATTCTTCATTCTCTCCGCACTTTTCCTTCTTTCAATGTTTCAATTCCAAATTTAAGCGAATGCGATTCACGTGTGTGTAGGAGTTTCTGGAGGTACTGCCTCTGGGAAAACCACTGTCTGCGACATGATCATTCAGCAGCTTCACGATCACCGCGTCGTCCTAGTCAATCAGGCACACTTTCATTCTCTTTCCATTTTTTTTAATTTAAATTAATAATAATAATTATTTAATTGATGCTTTTGTTCAGAACCGTAGAGTAAACAATAGAGTATCAATTAAATAACAAATGATATTTGTTGCCAAATGATAAAGAGATGTGTCAAACCTTTCTTTTGATTTTTGTCATGATGCTGGGAAACTTCACTACTATCAAGAAATTTTAAATGATGTAAAAATGAAGACAAAGAAATAGAGGGACTGTTATTTTTATTTTTTCTGAAACTGTGAGAGACTGTCCTAATATCCTTGCATTCAGTATTACTATCATTTTAGTTTTCAAGATATACAGCTTACTTTCGTTGTACTTCCTCCGTTTCAAAACAGTGTTGTACAATAGCTATTTCAGCAATTTAGTTCTGTTCATAAACTATAGTTTTGCAAATGTAAGGTAATATTTGTAATGTTTTTCCAGTTATACCCTTATTAAAACCATTAAATAGGGGTTGGTATTTTAGTCTACAAATGTAGTAGTTAAGGTTTTCCTGATTATTCTAAGTTAAAATAACTATAGTTTTGGAATAGAATGAGAGTAGTTCCTGAACTGTCATTATATTTTAGTGGTAAGTACTGCATTTTCAATTTCAGGAATTTATTTGACATTTTTTTTAATTTCAGAGACTAGTACAAGACGCTTTCCAATTTTGGGCACTAAAATAATTTACTTATTTTTGTTTGTGTGTATAGGACTCGTTTTATCGTGGGCTGAGACCTGAAGAGTTGGAACGTGTTCATGAGTACAATTTCGATCACCCTGGTAATTTTCATTTTCGTTTAAACTCACTGGTTGACTTGAGCGAGTTTAGTTTAGTTCACTCAACGGGTTCCGTTTCTTTGTAGATGCTTTTGACACGGAGCAGTTGTTAGAGTGCATGGGGAAACTCATCAGTGGTCAGGGCGTGCATGTTCCCATCTATGACTTCAAGAAACATCAGCGTTCTTCTGATAGTTTTCGCCAGGTTTCAACCCAAAAGAATGATGTCATTTTGTTTTTGGTTTGTTAGGATTTCTTTTTAGTTGATGTGGTGCTCTTTGCTTAGGTTAATGCCTCCGATGTGATTATATTGGAGGGGATTCTTGTATTCCATGATCAGCATGTGCGGGATCTGATGAACATGAAGATCTTTGTAGACACAGGTTTGTATCTTAATCATTCAACAACATTAGTCATATGAAAGATTTTAAAATGCAGTTGTGTTCAGTGATGCAATCTTTGATGTTGTGGAAAGTTGTGTATAAATTCTCTGCTATTGTGGATCTAATGTGGTTGCGGAGAGTCTTAAAACCTTAATTTTAATCCCAAAATTGCGGTTGTAAACGGTGTTTCAAAACATAGTTGACATGGGAGTTTACAAATTGTTTATGAAAAACAATGTGGAGTATAGTTACTTATTAATTGTGTTGTGCTTCTGTGGATGCTTCGTTGGAAGGCATTTCTTAAGAATATGAAAGAAAGAAACTTCTAAAAACAACTAATACGCAGCATAATTGCTGAGACTGTAGTTATGGTCAAGCCATGAGTTTTATTGTTTGATTATTATAGCAAAGCGTGGTGTTTTTTGTTTTTAATTTGATGGACAGATGGTTTCTTGGACAATATGTAGAATGGAAGAGTAGACTGCATTGCATTCTTGATATTCCTATGGAAATATAACTTTCCCTCTCCTCTTCAAAGGAATAAAATTTAAGTAAAAACAAGGTATACCTGCTTTTCTTTGGCACGAGCAATACCTCAGAATGGGATGCTATATTCCCATGTTCGCATTTCGTGGAATAAAATTGCAAATGTTGAAACACACTATTAGATTAGTATTTTATATGGTAATGGAAGCTCCAAGCTGTGTCTAATTTCATCATTTTTTATTAATTGCTTACAGATGCTGATGTGAGGCTAGCTCGTAGAATTAGACGGGACACAGTTGAGAGGGGCAGGGATATAAACTCTGTTCTTGAACAGGTATGTCCAACAGTTTAATTGGCAAGCATGGATTTACAACTGCTACCTTATAAGGACAGCACTTCTATCAATTTTATCTTTTTGATAAAGTTTCATGTGTGAACAGAGAGAATTTTGTGATCTCCATGATGTGCTATTACTAACATTGGATATTTACCCGTAACTGCTTGTGTTGCTGTTTTTGCAGTATGCAAAATTTGTTAAGCCTGCATTTGATGATTTTGTTCTACCATCAAAAAAGTATGCTGATGTGATTATTCCTCGCGGAGGTGATAATCATGTAGCCATTGATTTGATTGTGCAACATATCCGTACAAAACTTGGTCAACATGATCTGTGCAAAATATATCCAAATGTCTATGTTATTCAGTCTACGTTCCAGGTATCCTTAAACATAGCTTGTTATTTTTTATTTTTCTTTCTCTACTTTTAATGATGTTAAATTTGGAGAAGCATTCAGTGAGACATTCATACTTCTCACACAAATAGATTAGTTACCTTAATGAACCTTAACAAACCCTTGGTATCATAGTTTTTCATTGTTGGTGGAATTGAAATGGAAAATTATCCACTTTTACATTTTTGCAAATCATAGGAATTATTATTTCAATGTAACCAAAGTACTTCGTTTCATTATGAATCTCGAAGAAAGAAAAAGGAATTATTTTGACAAGATATATCATAAAGATATTCTTGCTTTTATTTGAATTTGGATACATGCCAAATGACAGCATTTGATCCATGGAGCTAGTTGACCTCACCTAGTAGGATGCAACTCTAGTTATATTCAAATTCAAATTGGGATATATATATCAAATGGAAGCTGAAATTGGAAATTGAGAACACATTTCAGGGCTACAACTTGTCATTTTTATACAGTAACGAAATGATGCAAATGCATAGACTACACTAAAGAGGCTGGAATATTCATTTAGGTAGGAAGTAACATAATTTGTCTTGTACTTAGTAATTTTTGCTTCCCTTTCCTTTATTTGTGTTTTGAAACCCAAACCAGCTGGTCGAACTGGAAAACTGGTGAACCAGTCAGGTAACCAAATTAAATAAATCACAAATCCAGCTTGAAAAAGACCTGTAGAAAACTGGGCCAACAAAAAAGTTTAACAAATCACAATTTTAACTCTTTCCTTTGAAAGTAAAAGACAATATAAAATATTTGTCATTCACTTTTTTATTATGCATAAAGTTGTTATTGACAAGCTACAAGTTCGCATAATGTGAGGTAAGCCCAATGAGGTGATTTCTGTTCAATGGGGAGATTCTAACAGATTGACAATTAGACAGAGATAAGATTTAGACAGAAGAGAAAATCATGGGCATCGATTTTGGTAAATATCAGATTGGATTGAAGGTGTGTGAGATCCCAGACTTTCAAAATCCTAAGAGAAAACCAGTATTCATTCCTTTCCATTCCAGTGAACATTTCTTTTTTTTTTTTCTTAAGCAGATCTCTGGTTTTAGAGCTTTCAGTATTGAATCTTAAAGATGATTTTGATATTTAAAGGAGTAGGATGTATGTGTTGTAGCACTTAACTGCTGTGAAAACACTAGAGGTTGAGAAGCTATATTGCATACTGTGAGGACTCTAACAGATTGTATTTTCAGTTGATGGGCTCAGGTTCGGTGGAAATGGCAAAATCTGAATAAAATATGGCAGACCTTTGTTAAGACTGTGATTAAAATTTTCCAACCAGAGTACAAGTGGTTGGATAGAGTCAACCAGATACAAATTTTCAAACTAGATACAACCAAGAATGGGGGAAAGCTAGAGGGTAGTATGAAGTGTTGGTTCGATAGAGGAATCAATCGATAATTAAAGGCTTTGGAAAGGCTCCCATTTTTGGGGAGGGAGACCATCTTCTTGGTTATTAGAGTGGAGAAACAAATGCAGCTTCATCTTAGCAAAAATGTGGGGAGACAAGAAAGATTGGAATTTACCTTGATAAAACAGATGCAAAGACATGATGAGTACCAAGATTTGAAAATGATATGGACCCACTTATGAAACCTCTTGCACCACAAAAACATGATGGATGACCACCCTAGATCTATGGGTATATTGGACATATATGTCTGATTGCCTCTGAGACTGTTGGTGTAAGACTAGAGACCAATATTTTATTTTGACCGGATTTGCTTATTTTTGTATCTTGCTTTATTCAATAATTATATGTTGCATTTCTTTGATTATGTGTTTCTTTAAATATGATAAAGTCCTTAACTGAAAATTCAATATTTTACTTGGTACTTTGTTGGCTATGGTTATACATTTCAGATAAGAGGGATGCATACATTGATTAGGGACCGAGACATATCAAAGCATGATTTCGTGTTTTATTCAGATCGACTTATACGTCTGGTACTGTATGATTTATAGCTCTGCTGAATTTCTTCCCTTCATGGGTGTTCAGTACTTAGTTCGTGAGACACGATTTTGGTTATCAGGTTGTCGAGCATGGTCTAGGTCATCTGCCTTTCACCGAAAAGCAAGTGATTACTCCCACAGGTAATTATCATATGTCATTGTTCTCAGTCCTGTCAGTTTTTATGTTCATTATAACTCTTGGTTTTTGGGGAATAAGATCTATGCTTTGTGAACTGCAACATGTTTGGTAAAGAAGTAGCAGATCAGCTGTAGTTCACTAATGGAGTTTTATGTTGACAACCATAATTAAATGAAGTGAGGTTCATATTGCAGGATCTGTCTATACTGGTGTTGATTTCTGCAAAAAGTTGTGTGGTGTTTCAATTGTACGAAGGTGAGCATTGAATCAGGTATTAATTTTGGCGAGTGAAGTGTAAATGACAGTATTTTTAGAAATGCAATGATGGAACTAAATACAGTTCCCTTGTTTGATTAGATTAATGGTCTCAATTTTCATATGGTTATGTAGTTCACCAAACATTTTGAGTCTTTAGTAGTACTAAAACTGGAGTTGTTCACTTCAAGACTCTGTTCCTTGGGCTTATTGTTGTACATTGTTTTTGGATTATAGTGGTGAGAGCATGGAAAATGCACTTCGTGCATGTTGTAAAGGCATTAAAATTGGTAAAATTTTGATTCACCGGGATGGAGACAACGGAAAACAGGTAAATGAATTATTTGGAATTAGACATAGATGTATAGGTTCTTTTCTGATGTTGGTTTTCAATGGTAAACCCTTTACTTCTCTGAGCAGCTAATATATGAAAAGCTTCCCAAGGATATTTCAGAACGGCATGTTTTGCTTCTTGACCCGGTCCTGGCCACAGGTTAACACTTGGAATCCTCTCCCGGCATTTGTTTTTTCATTTATATTTTAAAAGCCATTTTTTCTTGAAATTCGTAGGGCAGCAGTCAATGCCCACGATTTTATTCGCATTCTTTGAATTGATGGGAAGAAACCGTGTTAATGTGGTGGTAGTTAAGTTGTACATTATGTTACCGGTATGAATGGTATCTGTTAATGTAGAAATACTATTTTATTGGGAATCAGGGATATGATAATGATGATATAAATAAATATAATTGAATTTGTTGTAGAAGAGACGTAATTGTATTTTGCTAGGTACTGCATGAAGAACCAGTGAAAGTACTGACCCACTAAATTGTTTCTTAACTACTATTTTGGGATGGCCCACTTGTACTAGTCTAGCCGTCCACTGTTCATTTTCTTAAAACCTTATCTTATACTGTTAATATCTTCTGTGTTCGTTGTTGATAAATAGATTAACATCAATAACTTCTATTTTTAGGTAACTCTGCCAACCAAGCAATTGAATTACTCATTCAGAAAGGAGTACCAGAAAACCACATTATATTCCTGAACCTCATTTCTGTGAGTTAATGCCGATGCCTTCTTTATTGCTGATATAATCAGTTATTTGATTATCATTTCACACTGTTTATGGGCCTTTTTGCATTCAGGCTCCTGAGGGAATCCATTGCGTGTGTAAAAGGTTTCCGTCATTGAAGATTGTCACATCTGAGATTGATGTTGAATTGAATGAAGAGTACCGTGTTATCCCAGGATTAGGCGAATTTGGTGATCGCTACTTTGGCACCGATGATTGATCCTGCAGCATGACCAAAGGTGGAGACACCTTTTCGGTAGCAGCTGCGTTGATTAAGAATTCGAAAAGCAGCTCGCTACATTGTATTGAGATGCTAAAAATTCATCAAAACCAGCTTTATTATGATTCGAGGCAGCCAGATTTCAGTAACACCAATGCAAACCTACATAGACGTTGATATACAAGAATGGTTTTCAATTTAGATTAGTCTTAGCATGACGATGTCACCAAACACAAATTGCTTTGCACAATTCTGTCAATCTTGATCCACAATTAATTATGTGGAAAAATATTCACTTGTGATCGGTGCAATCTATATAACAATTAGATCAATCATCGATATATGTTAATTGTGTTACTATATTTCATACATATTCTGGTGTTAGGCCTAATTACCAATGAGACTCCTCTGATGGGTAAAATGCCGACCTGACCGGTATTTATGGGGAGTTATACAAGAGAGACGAGGAGTTGAATAGTAAAGATGAGATTTTAAGTACGAATGATGACATTAAATAAGATGTTGAGAAAGAATAAATGAAAAGGGGAGAGCTCAAAGGTCAAGAAAAACAAGGATAAAGGGGTACTAATGTTAGGGAAAGGCACACCACTTTTTGGTTGTTCTAGTTGATTATATTTTACCTTTTGGTTAGAATATTTTGGCATCAGCGTTAAAATATTTTCGGATGTCTAAATATTTTTATTTTTCCAATACTTATTATCACAATCAATGAGGTGGTAGGATGGAGCGTCCACACCTTATACTATCACGTGTTATTGAAACACACTCTCTTGCTCATGGTCTTGAAACCATATCACTTGATGCCTCTACGATCATTGTTTTCATAAATGCACCTTGTTTTGATTGACAATAGTTCAGGATAACATGATTTTTCCTTTTTTTTTTTTCGTCTACATGATTTTTAAGGGTTTGGTCACCAAACATGAAGCAATCAGTTTCCTCAAGAATAAAGAATACATTCTAAAATTCGATGAGAGCAACCAATCTCTTAAAGAATGAGTAAAAGTCCGATGAGAGCAACCAACCTCCTAAACAATAAAGAAGACCTCTTAAAATCTGACAAGAGCAATCAATCTCTTAAGGAATGAATAAAAATCCAACTAGAGTAACTGGTCTCCTAAAGAATAAATAAGATCTCCTAAAATCTAATAAGAGCAACTAGTCTCTTCAAGAAATGAGTAAAATTTTGATGGGAGCAATCAATCTCCTAAGGAATAAAGAAGACCTCCTAAAATAATATGAGAGCAACCAATTTCTTAAGGAATGAGAAAAAAAAAATCTGATGAGAGTAACCAGTCTCTTAAGAAAGAAGCAAGATTTCAATGGCAACAACCAATCTCCAAAGAAATAAAGATCTCTAAAAATTCTATAAGAGCAACCCATCTATTAAGGAAGGAACTCATACTAAAAACTAAAGCACCTGAACTGGAAAGGAACAAACTAAAGTTCGAGCTCAACTTACTTAGAGGAAAAATGAGCTCAACTAGCTCGAAGAAGGAAGGAACTTATGCCCTAACAGAACTTTCTGCTTCAACATCGTAAGGGGGAAGGGGAATTGTTTTAGGGAAAAGAGGTAGAATGGGTGGGTAAGTGACTCTGGAAAGGGTCTTGAGATACTAAGTTGGCTGACCTTGGGCCCAAGTAAAAGGCCAAGCCCTAAAAGTTTAAATCAAAATGAAAAGGGGTCTTACATTGATTCACTTAATAATTTAAAACATGTATTAAAATTTTAAAATTAAAAAAATATCAATCAAGCAAAAGTTTTATTAAGAACCATGCGATTCTAACTTTTTACAAACAAAAGATTTATTTTTCTCAAATAGTTTTTAAAAAAACTACATAACTCTATTTTTCATAGTTGCATGTTTAGTTTGATTTTTTTGGAAAAAATATATTAAAAAATTACATTAATTTTGCATACTTAATTAGAAGAAAATTGTCTTGGAACTTATGTTATTATATGAAAAATTACATTAATTTTCATTTTACAAGGTTTTGTTTGGACAAATGATAAACATGCTTAATCTGATTAATGATAAGTCTTGAATAATCATAGTACACATAAAAACTTATAAACACTTGTTCTCTTTGTGTAGAGTATGTTAAGTCTTGGTTTCTCTTAAAGAGGATTTCATAATGATATATATACATAAGATATCTTCAGGAGCATGCTTAAAGATGATGCACATAAAAATCTTTTATGAAAAGTCATAATGTCACTATTGTAGAGTTAAGTCCAACATTTTTCTGCTAAAGAGGAAAGAAGCTACCTACCTAAACCTGATAAGCCATGTGTATATTAAAGAAGTTGTGCAAAAAAGTCATGTATTTCTTGTTGCATGGAAATCATCTATGTCCTCGAAAGTGGTTAAACAATAGCCAACAAAGATAAAAGACTCATAATCTTTACAAAACTCAAAAGGGTTTTGCAATGAGTCTTTTTGTCTCAACTTTATATAAAGAAGTTTTCTTTTAAAAAGAAAGGTGGACGTGTTCACTACAATGCTTATGAACTTTGTGTAAAAATGCTTGCAAGCTTTAAAAGTAATCTTAATCCTTTTGTGTGAGGAAGAACACTATTTGCATTCATATCCAATAAGAAAAGTATTCATAACCATGTATCGGCCTATGAACATTAATCTCTTTTAGTGATCGAAACATGTGATCTTGTAAATCACACCCTTTGTAATCAAAGTGTTTTAGTCATAAGTGACTATGTTCCAATCAATACTTGATTTTAACTAGGAGTGGTTGCAGTCTAAAAAATACTTAAGTTTTAGTTAGAACTGGTTGTGGTCTTAAGAATACTAAGGTTTTAATTAGGATTTGCTATTGTTAAAAAATACCCATATTTAACGAGGGGTGGTTAAAGAATACATATTGTAAACCAAAAGTGGATGGGTCCAAACCTTATATACTTTGAGTAGAATCTTGATCATGTTGATCAATAAGTCAACGAAATATGAAATTATCAAATGAATTAGTATAAATACCTTGTTAAAATCTTTATATATTTTATCCATTTTACATTACAAACTAATATTTGAAGGAGAGATTTACAAAAATGATATTTGAAAAAGTGATTTAATCAATTTGTCTATCAATTTGAAATTGTGTTCGACAATTACTCATTAGGAGTTTGACAATGTATCTATCACACAAAACTTTGTGAAATTATCAAGGGATAGACTATTGTAGATCACATTAATTTTCCAATGACGAAAACTAGGTAGTTTAAACCACAATTGAAAAGTTTCATTATTAGCATGATTGTTCAGAGAGAATGTTCCATGATGCATCAATTTATTTGTGGTAGAGATCAAATGGATAAAGTTACAAAGTAAAAAAAAAAAATTGCTTCTTGATTATAGCTTTTATTTCTGTAATAAACATTTAATTCAACATTTCCTTGTAAACTTATCAATCTTGATTATATTGGACACCTTCTTGAATATTCTTGAAATTTTTTGGATATGAAAAATAGATCAAATAATTGGGATTTCTCCATAAATGGATGAAAACGAAGTAGAAGCTTACCTCTAATATTAGTTTGTTGAATAGTATGATATCAAAAATTGAGAAGTGAAAAAAAAAAAAACAAGGAAGAAAGAAAATACATTAAGAAATAGGGTTTCTCCATAAATGGATGGATTAGTTTGTTCATATGATACATACATCCATAACTTTCAATTAGATAAAATAATCTATATA
>Ga0209589_1010211_pt1 | contig 13765 bp, 12 predicted proteins | sample CowpeawhiteBW_FD_187525 | JGI IMG/M metagenome (GOLD analysis project Ga0209589, IMG submission 187525) | Root nodule microbial communities of legume samples collected from California USA - Cow pea white BW (SPAdes) (version 2) | ecosystem: Host-associated > Plants > Roots > Nodule | place: USA...
GGTTTATGCCTTAGAAGGTCACTTGGTCTCCTTCCTCTTTTGGCCTAGAATCCTCATGGGAATGCCTCCACCAATCATCTCCCTTCACTTGGCCAAGACTCACTCTCACATTAGGTTTAGGGTTTGTTAGTTAATCCTTTTTCATGTTTTTGTATTTGCTAAAGGACCCCTATGAACTCCTATTTAAAGGGTGCTCTTTGTCTTGTAAAAGGGTTGATCATTTTGTTATAAACTTTGTGCATTCAACCACCAATTTTTGTGAGCTCTCCTTCCTAGAAGTGAACTCACCTTTGCCTTATCTTGCTTGCAAGTGGCGGCACCATCACTTATCTCTAGGGCTTGGTTGGCTTAGATCCCCCCTATGAGTGGCGTGTTTCTTCCATTCTTCATCTTCTATGCTTTCCATTTTTATTGTTTCTTCTTTCATTTTCCTCTTTAAGTGTTGTTATTGCCATGTGTGTTTAAGCTTAGATCCAACTCTCTTCTTCCTTTCATGAGCTTGTGAAATGAACCTTCACATCTAGATAGCATGCTATCTTAATGTCTAGTGGGAATTTTCAAAAAGCTTTCTTAAACAACTTCACCATATTCATAACTCTAAAAGGAAGCAAGATAATCCTTTATCATGGTGGACTATGGGTAAGGTGATACTTGTGCCTAACTCATCTTATTTGTTCTCTGCAGGAACAGAGTTATACCATTAAAAGCTGATAGAAATTATGCTTAGATCGAACCATATAGCTCAAATGCTTAGAATCTAGGACTCATAATTGAACCTAACTTTAAATGATTCTAACTTTAAATTGTTTCATGCAGAGATAGGAATTTATGATGCCATGAAGTTCTAGCCTATAACTTTAAAGGAACTTTTTCTCAGCAAAATTAATGTGAGTTTTGCCTACTGTTAATTCAATTTCATTTCTTAACCTTTGTTGCCTGATACTACTACTTATCAAATTCAATTTCATTTTTGAAAAATAAATTATGTTCTGAAAAATAAAATGCTATGATAGCATGATGTTATTTTGGAAAAATCTAAGTACCTATCACATTTAAAATTGATGAGTTGAAACTCTTTTGTGCATTTAAGGGAACTTCAAAGCTGAAATAGATCCTAGTTGTGAAAACAAATAATATTAGCCATTGATTGATAGTAATCACTTGTAACACATTTTTCCATTTACTGGCTTTGCTTTATGATATATACTATTGAGCATCACTATTATGAGCCAAACTGACAATGAGGATGTAAGGAGTGGTGAGGCCCATTTGATAACTTTATCTACATTTCTTTTGCTAACCACTTACTGTGTTGTGTTAGTTCTTGTTTCCTCTCTTTCACTGCAAGAATTAGGAATTTTGAGCACTCCAGAATATTCCATACACGTTTGACCTTGATAGAAGATATCAACTTCATTGTGTCCAGAATTATCAAGTTGAATAGAAAACTTGGGAATCTTAGAAGGGAGCAACATGAAGATAGAAGATCATTGACAAAAGACAAAACAAGCCCTATTAGGTGCACCAAGTGTGAAGGTTATGGACACGAAAATTATCAATGTCCTAATTGGAACACCAAGTACATGACTCTTTAGGAACTACAAGATTACATTGTGTACTTGAAAGAGGTGAATAGGAGTGTTAGAAAAAAGCTCGAAGTCAAACAAGGACAACAAGCACAAAGGGAGAGAGAAAATGCGGAAAGAACACTAAAGAAAATGTGGGAAAAAAGCAAGACAAGAGAGAGAGTTAAAAGAGAGAAAAGAACTAGAGATGAGAGAAATAGAACAACAAAAGGAAGAGCTCAAAGAAAGAGTTAGAGCAATAGAGGTGAGAGTACAAATGAGACTCCAACGATTTAAGATGTTGGAAAAAGCAAGACAAGTGGAAAATTTGGAGAGGGAACAAAGGAAGAAAGGGCTAATAGAAATAAAAGAGAATGAGCTAAGAGAGAAAAAGAAGAAAGAGCGACAAGAAAAGGAAGAAGAAGAAGAAGAAGAACAAAGAGAGAAACACGAGAAGGAGTCTGTCCTCATACCCCTGACATGCATGGTTAAGATGAAATCCTTAAAGGGGATGATAATGCGTTAAATTGTTGTTCCCATTCACATCATGATTTTGCATTTTCATTGGTAACACTTACTAACCCCTCCCCTTTTGTCTTAATGCCTAGGGAAGACTTATACATTAAGGAGCAATGGCATAAGCAGTGGGGTGAAGAAAAATGATAGAAAAGGCAGCAACAACATGGGCAAAACATGAACCCGACTTTAATCATCTGCTTGTTTGTTTGTCCTATCATGCAAATCCTAAGGGATTTCAGGGACACTCTTTTTCTATTCTAATTACTAGGGGTTGTTTTCCTTTTTGTTTCACTGTGGATAATATAGTTGTGTTGAAACTCTTTGATGTATTTTGCAGGTTTATCTTTGATCCTGAAGGGCAATCTCCAAGAACCTGGATATTTTAATGATATTAATGCGAATTATTTTATCTATTTTGGCGCGTTGAACTTAAGGTTTTAAATATTTCCCGCGTTTTAGGAAATATTTGAATGATAAATGAGGTTGTTTTATTAAATTTTATTTTTGTTTTATTTTAATAAGTAATTTCCGGCTAGGACGTTACACATATCGCCTTGGGAGGATTGCGGAGTCCTACAAGATGGTGCCATCGTTCACTGGCACACAGGAAATCACTTGGTTAGGTTTAATAAGACAAGAATTTAAGTAAGAGTGCTCAGAAACACACAGAGAAAGCTAAACAGACATCCAAGTCCACAAACCTAAGGAATGACCGCTCTGATACCATAAATGTAACACCCCATTTAATTAATAAAGCTAATTAACGGAAATGTCACACAATATAATAAAAGAAGCAAGGTCCACGGAGTATAATGTCACTCCTACAGCTAACCCAAGTACTTAAAGGATAATAACACAGGCACACCATGATGCCGGATACAAGGTAAGGTAAGAGAGTAATAACAACTTAAATAAATCCTAAGAGAAAACAATACATGGGCCTTAGCCCTAAATGATAAGCCCAAAATAGTAAGATCAAGCCCATATGGCTAAGCAGTGGAACCATCGCCTCCTTGTTGGCTACAGGTGTTCCTCGCATCTGCTCACATCAACAAGTTGATGATCATCACAAAAGAGAGAACCACACATACAAAGCACACAACCAACAACAGAAGGGTAAGCTAGAGCCAAAAGATTTTTATCATACAATCCAAAAGAGAAACTGTGACTTGGTAGCAGAGTCATGTTTTTGGGGAAGTCTGATTCTAATAATGAAAGTTGTGTTTCTCGATCTCTAATTTTTTAAATAATATCACATATAAAAGAAAGAGTAAAACAAACATATTTAAGCCACAATAAATAAAAACAATGAAAATTATTAACTTTTAAAGAATTAATTAAGTTTAAACTTCTAGTAAATTTAAGTACTTTTACTTGAATCTTAAATAAATTCTTTTTATTAAGTATTCAAACTTTTTATTAAGTCAATATATTTAATTTTTGTGTTAACTATATTTTGTTTAATTATTTGTTTTCTCATATTAAAAATATAATATTTTATAGTTAATATAAAATAATATTGAAGTTAGTCTAAAATCATGCAGGTCTCTATTTTGGGTATAACATTATCTTATGTTGGAAATAGGTCCAGTGAATTTCACACAGACGTGAGAAGAGTAAGGCGTGAAGGATCCTACATTTATGAGGAGTTTATGCCAATTGGAGAGACAGATGTTAAGGTTTGGCAATTTTTATATTTATGTTGCTTTCTATTCTTTGTTTGAAAAACCATTATCAAGTTCCTAGACTAATGCAGTTTGATTCATTTAACTGTAGAGTTGTTACTCAAAATGAAGGAAGATGAACTAAACTCAATTATTGTTGAAATGAGACAACATTGTACTTCTTTATAGGACAAATTAGTGAAGGAAGAATCAGAGAGAAAAGTGAGATTTTCAAGTCAAGTCAGCAGAATTTAATGGGTGAATCTTTGGAGCAAAATGGTAGGGAAAGGTTATATTTGATAATAATTTATACTTATTATCTTTGAAAACACTAGGCAGCCGTAGAATCTCTTGTTAAGGAGAGAGAGGACAGGCTTAACTTTGAGAGGTCACAAAATACTCTTCACGAAGCTCTTCGAATAGCACAACGGGATCTTTGAAGTGCAAATTAGAAGGTAAAATAATATCAGTCTCGATTCAATATTTGTAATGCTTCTTATCTGATGTTGTTAGATGTGTCAAGAGTTACTCTTATATTTGAATGTCTACATCAATGGATTTCTACAAATATCATCACTCAATGACATGTCCTCATTCTTTCATTCTTTTTCTGTTAAACTGATACATTTTTGTGAAATGATCTATTCTCTTATCAAATTTTACTTTGTGTTGCAGGATAAAACTTATAACAAAGATGATTATATTACTAAGGCCACATGTTTTGAGGTTATATCAACCTTAAGAGATGTTTTTAAAATAAGTTCTTATTACATACAAATATTTGTTGTTAATCTGATTTGGCGAATCAATTACATGTTTGGTTTTAGTGATTTTGATTGGAAAGAGTTTGCTTCTAGGATGAAACACAAGAGTTATGAAGAAATCGAGGAGTATTAATCTGACATTTTCCATTTACTTTTTTCATAATTTAATGTTATGATTGTTTTTAGTGCTACTGATCTTGAACCCATATGAATTCTAAAATAGTGGCAGATCATGGTAAAAATAGTGTATATGTATTGCTTGTGTTTAGATACTATTCGGGCATTATTTATATGATATCTCGTGTCAGTTTAAAAATGAGTTTATGTTTTGGAAGTTAGTATTACCTGTAGGTGATGAAAGTGTTCTTTATCTTTGAATGTGGAATGACAGGTGAAGTTTACATTAGAAAATCCTGGAACATAACTTTTTTCAGATGATATCTTACCACTCCATCCACGTTTGAAAGGTAGAAAGATATGGAAGGAGGTTCATGATTTAGTGCTGCTGCAAGCCGTGTTAAAGAAAGTTCTAACAGATAATTTTCCCTGCCTTTGTCTCTCTCCGAGTTTAAACAATTTACTGGGAAAGATGTTCCAAGTTCCATGTTATTAAACCATGAAAGAGTTTTTCAGGCTTGAATACCATAAATTTGTATTGGTATTTCCATTTCATTTGACGATTTGTAAGACAAGAATTTGGTTTGGGAAAAGATATTTTGTTGTGCTGCAATGGTGTAACTTCTATTAACTTGATTATTTTCTGTTAAGGCATGGCTATGCAAGGTGGCATTATATTGTTGACGATAAGGATCTAAAGATTCAGAAGGTTATCTGTGAGGAGTTGAATATTCCAGTTGTAGATATACTAGTTGAATTATATTGTTTACTTTGTTTTTGATTCATGATAGGTTATATAGTTTTACAACAAATTCTTATCAATTAGTGTTTTTATCAATGTGGTGGGAGCAACAGGACATATGATAGGGGAATTCTTAGATTTATACACTCTTGGTTTAGAGTATTACGAAAAAATACACACTCTTTGTTTAGTATTTAATATGTATTTTATGCCATTTTCACAATTACATTTGAACAAATGCACAAGCTCCACTCTGTTTCTACCACCAATGACTCTTCAGATGAGGATATGGGTGAAGAATACCTTTCAGCAAAGCTCAATTTGGTACTTATTTTTCCCAGTACTTATTTTTCCTGTTTTTTTTGCATGACATTATTTTTGTTTTACTTGCCTTCTAATAGCTCTTTCAATTTTATTTGTTTTCTGAATTTGATAGTCTGACAAAGCTTCAAAGCTTCAATGTTAGATGAAACAATTGAATATTTGAAGTCACTACAATTACAAGTGCAGGTAAATCTTATATATATACAGTAAAATATTGAATGAGAATTCTAATTGGTGATGGTTAATTTTCCTATATCCATAATTTATAAAATCTCGTCAAGCTTAGAAAAGGATTAAGGAGGAAAGGTAAGAAAAAATATAATGGAAAAACAAAGTAATAGATTGTTTCATTCTTATTGAAAAGTGAAAGTTGCATGGTGATTTACATAGCCAAAGAGGTTGTATTTGGAATTATTTCACTTAGATGAAGATTTTAGGGTTATTGATTGAAGTGTAAATTTGTTTTACAATAGTGTCTCTCTACTTGTCACCGATATACTATATATCTATTGGTTATATTATATATCATATAGTATTCATACCATACGTATTAGCTCTGTATGATAATATACTATCATCATTTGTAACGAAAACCGAAAGCAATTTATTTATGCAGATGATGTCTTAAGGAAAGGATTGCTTGTCTTGAGGCCACTGATGAATACCTTTACAGAGAACTTCATAAATATCGCAGTATATATGCTTTTGTAGAGATGCGAAATCGATGAACCAACAGTATGTGAATAGGAAAATACTTCAAATTTAAATGCATGTGGCCTTTTTTTTATGTTGATTAAACATTATCTACTGTTTATAGACATATATAGCAAAGAAAGTTATCATTTCATTTCATTAGCTTGTATCAAGTTCTTTATTCACACTTTATACTTATGCTTGAAAGATGAGCTTAAATGTACCTAATTTATATTATCTAATTTGTGGTGGTTTTTAACCGTCAAAATGTGATATATTTTGTAGCGGTTTTTAACTGTAAAAAATGTGATATATATTTTGTGGCAGTTTTTAATCGTCAAAATCTGATATATTTTGTGTCAGTTTTTAACTGTCAAAATATGATAAAATATAAAAAAAAAAAGTAAATTTTGTAGCGGTTTTTTACTGCTAGTAATTTCTTTTTCATTTTTGACAGCAATACCAGCAGTTAGATTTTTTTTGTCAAAATCTATTTTTGACATGCGTAATTTTGACGGTTTTTTAAACGTCAGAAATTTTATTTGTGACAGTTTTTAACCGCTAAAATTTGTAATTTTAACTGTCACAAATATTAACTTTTTTTGTAGTGGTAAGACAAGCATATCGTTAATATTATTTAATTCTAAAGTTTCTAAAACCTTTTTAATGATAAACATCTCTGCAACAAACTTAAAAATAAATTTTTTGGCATTACGATACAAGGGACCAATTTCACAATTTTTTTCTATGAACATAATTCTTTTTCTTCAAAATGAACTCATAAATACAATATCAACTCAAAATACAAATAGAAAAAAAAGAAAGAAAATGACTGACAAAGACTATTAAAAATAAAAAATTATCATCATGTTTATTAAAAATTTAAAAAATGTAAAAACCCTAAAATCACCTTGAGAAAATATACTTTTCAACCTCATTTGTTTTCATGAGAATAACCTGATTCAGTTGCATTAGTAAAGTTGATGAGAAGATTTTGAGAATTATCTTTTAATAGAACAACACATTCATTAGTGTAACTTTTCAACTTCCAAAATGTTACCCTTGTTGTCCAATAACTCATATGTGATTGCTACAACATTAAAATCACTTTTCTCTTTAGTATTAGAAAAAACAAATATGGATCGTTACAATAGTAGAAACATGAAATCTTACAACAAGATATAGAATAACTATATATATTCACACATTAGACAAGAGAATATGAACTATGTATAATTGATATAGTTAATAATAAAATAACTTTTGGAATCATGGCTTTCAACTCGAATAGAAGATGGTGAAAACCTTTTATGTTTCATTTAATTTCTAAAAGTACAAAAATAGATGGATAAATCATCAAAAAAAAGTATTTAATTGACATTTCGTGAATTAAAATTGCAAACATAATCATATGAGAATATTTCTAAGTGACTTTGAACATTAAATGTCTTAAGTGTCTTATGTTAATGTTTCTATCATAGTGCTTCGCTCCTATCAAGAATCTAACTTTCAAAAAGAAAATTAATTAAAATGATAAATAATATCTATTTTTTTAAATTCATATTGTTTTTTTTAAGTCTAGTTTTATAATATGAAAAATATATTACGTATCAGTATAGTAATATACTTCAATCAGAAGATTCTATTATCTCATATACTTCAAAAATTCTATATATATAAAATTAAACAAAATAAAGCATGATATATTATTTTGTAATTGTCCAAGATTCCATACATATAAAAATAAAACATGATATATTATCTCATAATCTTCAAAAATTCTATACATATAAAATTCAACAAAAATAAAACATGATATATTATCTTGTAATCTTCAAAGATTCTATACATATAAAATTAAAAAAAAAAAAAAAACATGATATATTATCTCGTAATCTTCCAGGATTCTATACATATAAAATTAAAGAAAAATAAAGCATGATATATTATCTCGTAATCTTCAAAGATTCTACACATATAAATTAAACAAATGAAAAATTAATATATTATCTCGTAATCTTCCAAGATTCTATACATATAAAATTAAACAAAATAAAACATGATATATTATCTTGTAATCATCGAAGATTCTATGTAAATAAAGTTAATAAAAAATAAAACATTATATAATATCTCGTAATCTTCAAAGATTCTATACATATAAAATTAAACAAAATAAAACATGATATATTATATTGTAATCATCGAAGATTCTATGTATATAAAATTAATTAAAAATAAAACATGATATATTATCTCGTAATCTTCCAAGATTCTATACATACCAAATTAAACAAAAATAAAACACGATATATTATTTCGTAATCTTCCAAGATTCTATACATATAAAACTAAACAAAACAAAATATGATGTATTATCTTGTAATCTTAGAAGATTCTATACATATAAAATTATACAAAAATAAAACATGATATATTATCTTGTGTTCCTGCAGATAACAAACAAGATAAGTTAGGCATGAGCGTCACCTTACCTATGCAGTCCGCTATCTCTTTAGTTGGTCTTTTCCCAGTTGATACATGTTTGCTTGGACCTAGGAAGGGTTACCTGCAGAAGGGACTCCGAAGCACAAGTCAATTAAAGCTCTCAAAAAGTCAAATCAGGTGATTAATGGAGTAATGAATGTGTACCTTTAATTACTAGGGTCCACGTGTATTTATAGAGTATTAATTGTGTGGTTATGCCATGGGTCGGGCCTTAGCTTGGGCCCTAGTTTGGGCTGTAAGTGGGCCTAACCCTAACCCAGGCCCTTAGATTGATTACTGTGGACTTATTGAATATAAGGGGGGGTTTTTGCTAAGTGTACTAAGGTAGTCGGCCTAAACCGACTACTTCCCTTGACGGTTGGTGTTGTTCATATGCTGTCTTAGGCAGGTTATTCCTCTGGATGTTTATGTTACCGGTTTAGGCCGGCTAGGCTTAGGTCGGCCCAGCCTAGGCCGGTTACTTGAATGCTTTGGTGTATAGGTATGGTGATCGTTTTATTATTATTTTGTTAAGTTGGCTTGGTGTGGTACACTAGTCTCCCAACCTTGACTGACATAGGTGTCGGTCAAGGGTGATATGTGTTAATATGCTAGTGGGACCGGCTAGGTGTGGTACACCAGTCCCCCAGCCTTTAAGTGTGATGAACAATGTTAAGGCTAAAGGTGAGAAAGGGTTTATGGCAGGTGAAGGGATGTCAGGGGTCAAATCAAAGGGGTTTTTTGCGCCATCATTTTTAACACTCATGTCTTTTGGAATGATTGTGTCGATTGGTATGGGTTGTTATTTTGGCGGGAAGGGGTTTTACCGTTTGGGATTCTGGCCTATAAATGTGGATTTTACAACGAGTAAGGGTTTGTTGGTTCATTCGCAAGAATTTCCAATTAGAGATCTTGTGTGCGTTTTCGTGTCCGACTTGTTCCTAATTCCAGCCGTCATCTTTCCAGAAAAAAGAAAAGATATGTCTAGTAGTGATAGCGTGTCGTTGTCTACATCTAGTAGTGAGAGTATAGAGTCTAGGAGGAGTAGAGGTAGACATGTTGAAGAGGAGAGCACCAGTTCTGGGGGTATGGTAGGCAGAATCACTATGGAGATGGTGACTGAGGTTCGAGAAGACCCTCCGGAGGAGTTAGCGGAGAGTAATTGGCTGGCCAAGGGCGGCTACGGGTGGATGGCTGCTGACGTTCGTAATCAGTCGTCCTTATTTCAGTGGTCTCGTATGTTGAACTCCTAGCTAAATTGTACACATGTTATCGCGAAAGGTGTAAGCGGGGGTATTGTTTCCTTGGAACGGGTGAGCGCCATCGACTGCATATGCCATGGGCAAGAAGGGGGAACCGAAAAGTTCTTCTATATGTACATGTGCCACTTCTCTCAACTACATGTGCGGTTGCCGCTGGACGACTTCACCATGGGTGTGTTGCATGCGCTGAACGTTGTACCTACACAGCTGCACCCCAATAGTTGGGCTTATATGCAAGCCTTCCACGTTTTGTGCCAATCCCTATATCTGCAGCCTTCTCCTTATGCATTTCTATACTTCTACGATACTAGGCCCCGCCAACCGACTACTTGGCTATCTCTGATAAGTCGTCCCAGCATCAACAGATTGGACACATTCTCTCAGTCCTTCAAGAATTTTAAGGACGGATACTTTAAAGTTGTGGTGAAGGAAGAGGGCGAGTCCCATTTCTTGAACGCAGATCGGAGTACGAAGTTCCTGTTTAGCTGGACGGGAACCCCCTATTGGTATAAGGATATGGGCACCAACGAGTTGTCACTGGGGATAAGGAGGTGGTCGAGACCTTGATGAAGTTTACTGATAAGTTGCCCACTAAGGGTCTAGTTAGAGTTTATAATTCGGTGCACCCAATTATTGATATTGAAGGTATCTGTTTATTACTTAAATTGTGTTAATGATTCTAAGTTGTTTTAACCGGGCTTTGATATGTTATTGTAGGGCACATGGCGCAATCGGGAAAGAAGAATTTGGCGCTCTTCCAGATGTTGAGGAAAGAAATGGCTGCTAAGGCCAAGGCAGCCGGGAAGACTGATGTTCCCAACCTGCAGGAATCGTTGGTCGAGGTACACGTGCACGACGGGACCAAGAGGAAGGTCGAGTTGCTGCCTCAACCTGGCAAGGGGAAGGGTGTGAAGAAGGTAAGTGCGACATTACTCGGGGTGGGGTCGGTTAGTGGGGCGGAATGGGTCAGCGGGGTGAAGGGACCGGAGTCCGACTTGATTGAGCTGCCGGAGATATCTGTCAGAAAGGATATTGCGATCAACCTCCCAGATACCATCATCAACTCTATTGATGGTATAGAGGCGGATCATATTGTGAGGACGATGGTCGAGTTTGGAAGTAAGGCGTTGATACTGAGCTGTCGTGTTGGCCCTCTGTATCGACGGGAAATAAAGGAGGGAGGTAGGGAAAAATTGGAGGAGTTACAGGGAAAGGTCGACAAGTTCGAGGAGAAGAGAGCCGCTTGGAAGAAGGAAAGGGAGAGTTGGGAGGAGGAGAGAAAAAGGCTGGGAACATGGAAGGGTGGGGAACTTAAACGAATTAACTACAAATTAAGGGTGTTTGACCCAGGTCGCGAATTAACCACGAATAAAGGATGTTCGACCCAGGCCACTTACTTGTGGTAAGGGTGGGGAACTTAAACAAATTAACCACGAATTAAGGGATGACCCAGGCCGCTTACTTGTGGTAAGGGTGGGGAACTTAAACGAATTAACCACGAATTAAGGGTGTTCGACCCAGGCCGCTTACTTGTGGTAAGGGTGGGGAACTTAAACAAATTAACCACGAATTAAGGGACGACCCAGGCCGCTTACTTGTGGTAAGGGTGGGGAACTTAAACGAATTAACCACGAATTAAGGGTGTTCGACCTAGGCCGCTTACTTGTGGTAAGGGTGGGGAACTTAAACGAATGATGAGAAGTTAAATAAAGAGTAGTCGTAAAGTTGGGAACCTTTTGTATTATTCATTGAATCTGGGGTGCCTCGTTAAAACCTCCCTAGCCAAAACCCTCCTTAGGGAAAAAAGACCAGGTGAGGAAAAAGAGTATATCCAGGGTTGCAAGTGTTTTTATGAGATACAATACATGTTTAACTAAAGTAAAACTTAAGGTGGGACACATTCCACGTATTGGGTATTTCTTCCCCAGATAAATGCTTCAGGCGATATGCTCCTCCTCCTGCGTCTTCATGTATGCGGTATGGGTCGTCCCAATTGGCGGAGAACTTGCCATCCTTCTTTCTTGCACTGCTGGCCATTCTCCATACTAAGTCTCCGCTTACGAATGATCGTGGACATAGGTTTGCGTTATACTTTTTGGCAGCTCTTTGTTTGGCGGCTAAGTTGCGTATCTGGGCTTTTTCTCTAAGTTCGGGTAGGAGGTCTAGATGAGTAGCCATGTTTTGATGGTTACGGGTTGGGTCGTATAGTTCTTGGCGCAAAGATGGTTTGCCAATTTCGACCGGTATCATGGCGTCTGCACCGTAAGTTCGTTTGTCGATGACTGAGGGGTGCACCGGTAAGCCCATAGCACTTCTACCAGTTCTTTGGGCAATCGGCCTTTAGCACTATCTAATCTTTTGCGGAGTTCTACTAGGATCACTTTGTTGGCCGCCTCTGCCTGTCCATTTGTTTGTGGGTGCTCTACGGAACTTGTTATGTGTTTGATGCCCAGACCGGTGTAGAACTTGGCTAGCTCCTAATCTTTAAATTGTCGGCCATTATCGGTGATGATGGTATGTGGAACACCATATCTGCATATAATATCTTTCCACACAAACTGCTGGACTTGCTGGGCTGTGATAGTGGTCAGTGGTTTGGCTTCTATCCATTTGGTGAAATAATCAACGGCTACTATCAGGAATTTCACCTGCCCCTTGCTGGGGGAGAAGGGGCCGAGGATATCCATTCCCCATTTAGCAAAGGGCCATGGGGATAGTATGGAATGGAGTTGTTCTTGTTTCTGGTGGATGAGGTTGCCATGTTTTTGGCATGGTTTGCACTTTCTGACGTAGTCCTGGTAGTCTGCTTCTATAGTCGGCCAGAAGTAACTGACTCAAAGGATTCTAGTGGCCATAGTGTGTGCATTGGAATGGTAGCCGCAAAGGCCTTCATGTAGCTCTTTAATGATATACTGCGTTTGTTCTGCAGTGACACATTTGAGAAACGGTTGGCTGTATCCATGTTTGTAGAGGTCATCGCCTATCATGGTATACCTGGCGGTCTTAGCCAGCCAAGTTTTGTCAGCATCTTGTGGGGGGTTGCTGGTTTGGAGATATTAGATATAGGGGGTGGTCCAATTGTGGGTTTGGGGAGGGGTGGTATTGTCAGGTGGGGAGTGGGTTAGGTTATGGCAGGTAATTGTAATGGAAGGTGTAGATAATGTTTACTGTAATAGAGATCGGTGGCGGCTCTGATGTATAATTTTCAAAAGATCATCGTTTTAGGAATACAAAAATGTATAAAAAAGTATATCAAAAAAACATTTTAAATTTCATTAAAAATATATAGTGATTTAAAACTACTGAAATTATTTTGACCAAAAAATAATGAAATTACACCTTAGAATATTAGAATATGAAAGTTTAAATTAAATAAAAGAAAATTGAGAGGAGACCGAAGATTCTGACATATTTTTAATTAAAGATTTGCATTAATTTGTCTCTTTTATATTTATTTATAGTAGTAAATAGATCGATAGAAATATAAATAGATTAAATACATAAATAAGATAAATAAATAAATTTTGTTATATAGAAGAAATATATAGAAAAATAAATGCCTGGACTAAACAAATATATATATATATATATATATATATATATATATATATATATATATATATATATA
>Ga0209589_1010212_pt1 | contig 13765 bp, 12 predicted proteins | sample CowpeawhiteBW_FD_187525 | JGI IMG/M metagenome (GOLD analysis project Ga0209589, IMG submission 187525) | Root nodule microbial communities of legume samples collected from California USA - Cow pea white BW (SPAdes) (version 2) | ecosystem: Host-associated > Plants > Roots > Nodule | place: USA...
GCTTTTAGGCTCACATATAAAAGCCAAAAGTAGACCATTTGTACATTTTAACTCTTGAAATTTCTAATAGAATGTTTGTGTTGAGATCACTCCACTCTTCTATTATTTTGAGAGCACACATGGCTAACCTTCTCCTTCATCTCCTCTAGCCACCTTCCATACCATAGCTTCACTTCTACTCTTCATCTTCACCAAAAACCTCCATTGCCTAGAGTTCTTCTTGCTCTTATCTTCATTTCCGCTGCATTTCCTCTTCTTTTTGGTGTCTTCCATGGATCTCCTTCCTCTCCTACACCAAGGACGTCCATCAGGAGGGGAGGTCCATAGAGTTAGACTACGAGCGGGGAGGTTCGTAGAGTTGGACCATGAGCGAGCAGGTTCGTAGAAGCATTGGAATCCCTAAGACCATGTTGAGTGTGTACTAATCTTATATAGGTCAGATTGATGATATTAAGAGTTTTTACACAACTTGTGGTGATGACTTTGACTATGAGACTTGCTGAAGACATTCCTTGAGTTGTGGCTTGGAATGACATTCCTTGAGTTGTGACTCAGAATGGAGGGTAAACACGTGGCGATCTCGGGTTTGTGGCCTGACGATATTGGAAAACCGGTGTGAGTGTGTGAGTTGTAGCTCGTACGGATGGTCTCCACTTGATTGTGCAATCACGGGTTGTGGCTAGTGATGTTGCTAATCTTGTGTTGAGAGTATAAATTGTGGTTCATATTGGGAACTCCACTTGGCATTACGGATGGTGGTTCGTAACAGGATAGTCTCGCATATGTATCTACGAGTTGTGGCTTATAAAGGTGGAACCACGAGTTATGGCTTGTGGCAGCAAAAGACATCTTAAATTTGTTACTAGAGTGTGTAGAATCTGGATGTACATGGTGGTGGCCATGATTTCTAGTTTATGATATGCTTAAGTATGTGTAATTATATGAGCTCACCCTTTCTGTTTGTGTTTGGCGATGATCGTGTAATTCATTACACGGGAGTAGATGATGTTTCAGGAGGAGCTGGTGGCACCTAGAGCTGGAGAGGGGCTAGGTTGGGGAGCTTTTATGGAACATACTTTACTATTTTGTAAACATTAATTTTGATCAGTTTTGAACTATGTAAACATGGAGTTTTTTGAATTTCAATGCATTTAATAAATTTTAAATTTTCCCGCATTTTTGGGAAAGAGGTTTTATTCAATGCGACTTTATTATTTATATTATTTTTATTTTATTTGAATTAGTAATATTCGGCTAAGATGTTACAATCACCATCCACGAGCATGCCCTTCGCATAGTATGCACATTAAAAAGACACAAATATTCAACTTGATTACTATTTTATCATGATTAATTAGGTTTTTTTTTTGTAGGCACAAGAGTTGGGTTGTGTTTTTCATTTTGATGAGATTTTCCACCAAACTTATATTCGAAAGAGTACCGGTGATTTTGTAGATCACATATCTAAGCAGACATATGTAATTTTTCTAACTTTGTATATCTTTCCTCTTTTTTAGATACAACAATTTCCATTATATAACATCTCTATTTTTGAATAATAGGAGGAATTTCAAACTATATTTTCTCAAGCAAGATCTTAGGCTACTTCTAGTGGTGGGGGAGAAGAAATATCCCCATTAGACCTTGTTGAGGAGGAGAACTTAAGGAAAAGAAGTTTGTTCGTTGTTGTTGGTGGCAAAAATGCTAAGGGACGAGTATCTAGGGTTGTAAAACTGAAATACATAAATCTTTACAGGGAATCCTTCACACAACCAACATCTACTTCTACAATTGTGGAATCACAATAGATCCTAAGGTTGGAAGAAGAGATTCGTCAATATAGGCAGGAGAATCAATGTGTGTATAGAAAATTAGAATCCCTAGTATCTCTTGTTCTCCCTCTTCTTCCTCCCGTTGCACAAACTATTTTGCAAGATGTTAATGAACAACCACAAAATGTGGACAAAAACCAGGATGATGCTTAGTATGGTGACCAACATCATAGACAAAACTCTTCTCCTCATTATGCTGATTATTAGTTAGTCTTTTAGCTGCAGGACTTAACCTAGGACTAAAATTTGTTGGTTTTTTAGTTGTAGTACTTGAAAATATTATTACTTTCATTTTTTGTGACATGTTTATTTTATATTTGTAGGATAATATGTAGTTGATGTAATGATATGAATACTGTTGGAACCTTTTTAAAATTTTGTTGTTATATTTGGAGGCGTTATTTAGTTGTTATTGCAAGTCCTATTTGAGTGATTACTATGAATGTTATTGTTTGCTCTATGATATGATTGACATGAATCAATGTTTGGAAAAATATAACAAAATAAATATATTTATAAGTAATTATTATCTTGTGATGATGACATAAAAATGGTGATTTTTAAAAAATTTAAAAATGTTACAAAGATCAGGTAACGTGTATGATTTTTCAATTTTTTTTATATTAAATTGTTATCTGTGAAATACATCATAGGAAACTTACCTACGAAATATTTCATAGATAACTATTAAGGGTTATTCTGGTAATTTTATCCATTTTTATTGGATCCAAGAACAATTAGAAAGGTATTTTGGGCCCAAAGGTCCATTTTTGGTAGGACCCATAGGTAAAAAGGTATGAATAACACATTGTTCTATACATTCATTACGCATTAAAATATTCTCTGAATCTCTGACATCACCAATACTAACTTAAGCATCGAAGTGTCTTTTGCAGGTACACCTACACCGTGATTGGAGCTTCGTCGCAGCAAAGAAACTTTAAGTCAAAGGCCAGATACTAGAAGAGCAGAGAATATGAGTGAAGTACAACTTGATTTCATAAGAATAAGATATGCCGTGTTTTTTTATATAAAAAGCTATTTAATGTCAATTTTATTAATACAAATATATTCACTCGTTGAAAAAAATGTTAAAATTGATAATATTAACTTGTAAAATTGCTGAGCTAATTTGTTACAACTTTATAGTCGTATAAATAAAAAAATTCACAAATCATATTCACTTTAGTTAAGTTAAATTTGTAAAATTATGTTTCACCCAAAGTACCTTCAAAATATTCATCTATATGATTTGATCCATTTCAATAAAGATTCTTAATTTATTGATTAGATTAGAATGTAAGTTTTATTAAGAGGAATTCTAATTAAGTAGTTCATCGGATCTTCTAATAAATAATCAAAACTCGAATATTTAAATCACTTGATTTTTGAAGTGTTTTTTTGCCATTAAGGTATTATATGCTGAATTTTATCCCTCTCATTCTCTTATGAAAATAAGAATCAGACTAAATTCTTGTCTTTCTTGTTTGATTTGGCTGAGTAAAATATTATTTTGATCTTGCCATGATAGAAGCATAAGGCGTCTGACAGAATGTAGTTTCCTATCTGCATAAATTCCCAAGCTCTCCTACCTTTGGTTTCACCGAACAAGTCAAGCATATTTATTAAGGGATCATATTTACTCTAGTTAGTTTTCTTATGACTTTATGAAAAGGCTTCAATTTTGTCCTATTTTAAAGTTAATTGGATGACTTTTGATGCCTCGTCCGATATAGGTCCATACAACTGGGCTTGTTGAACTACACGCCTCACTGTAAACACATGCATCATATTAATTATTAACTATGCTTCTGTACATTTCATTGTTTCTGGTACACTTATTTATTTATATATAGACACCACTGCCAGCTTTCTATCTATTCTCGCCAACAAATTGATGGCACCAAAGCAATGCCTTTAATTGTTGTACCTTATGATCACATACCTGCATCTGTGGTACTGGATTTGTCACATAGCTATCATACATGATAGCAAAAAGCTAATGATAACCGCAATACAAAAAAAGTGAAACATTTTGGGGACTGAAAAAATAATAAACTAGTTGTATTTATCATAAAAACAACAATTACGCAAACTATTATTCTTATAAAAAAAATCACAATCAGTTTTTATTACTCTAATACCATACTGATTTTAAGCTTTTGGGAATTTCAAGTATTCTTCTTAGATGGAACGGTTCCATCTGTCCCTGCAAGGATTGCATACTTGTCCTTTCTTGTTAAATTGGTGCACTCAAACCCCAGAGTCCCTGCAAGAACCCTTTGAATATAATTTGCGACTTCGAATGAAGATTTTCCTCCCTTACAGGTGAGTTCTGTCGGTAACTGGTTCAAGAAAGTGATCTCATAGGTTGGCATAGGATTCATAAACACAAAATAAGGGTCCAACAATTTGAACCCTCGAACTGAGGTACCATAAAACACAGTTTGCTTTGTGTTGATGGCAATTGGGACAATCCTATCAGTTAGCTCAGCAAAGAGAGCACTGAATCTCAAGAGGAATGGTTCTCTGCAAGTGGTGCCTTCAGGACAAATAACCAAGTCTCCTTCTTCAAGTAATTTCTTGATGTTGGCTGCATCTCTTTCTCTCTCCCTTGAGAGTGCCACAGCTTTGATAGGTGAAATTATTTCGGTGAATTTGCTTATGCTGTATGTGACACAGCTGATTTTCCTCCCTAGTGCAACAGCAGTAACCACAGGGTCTAAAACTGTACGGTGGTTACACACAAATAGCACCCCACTTTGACCTTTTTTTGGTGGTGGTGGAGGTGTACCCTTCCTAATGATCCTTATTCCAAGAAGCTTATAGTTGTACCAAGCAATTCTTTCTGGCAAAGGAATATTGAGGTAGACCCTTAGGATTGAGAGTATGATGCCAATTGGCATCCACAGGAAGGTCAAGAGGGCCACCAAAGGAGTTGGTCTCTGAACTAGCCTGCCCTCATGAAAAATAATTGGACTTAGAAGTTTGTTTCTTGGTAGTGCCTCACACTTCATCCTTGGCACCATGTATCCTTCCTGTAGGGAAACATACAGTTAAATCAGTTAATCCCTGGATTCGACACATACGCAAAAGGATCATGCATGTCACTCATTAATAAACTTTTAATTTTCTCTATAATTATTCTATAACAAATCATCAAATTTCAAGAACTAGTCTTCCAACCTAACAAAAAATAAACAAACTGAGTCAACCGTTATAAATTGATAACACGAAATACTCTAATTCATTTAATCGACCAACCTGCAGGCCATCAGAACCAATCCGCAGCCTGTATAATAAATAAAGAACCTCTAATTTATCTTGCCTGCAAAAGCAATTATCCACTGGTTTGGTCTGTTATTTATATATTCTGACTATATAGAGCTAGTTTAGTCTCTATAAGCTTTGTAGGAGGAAATTTTTGCATATTAGTCTAGATCTATCTAGTCAGAACATTAAAGTTATATCTGTCTTTAATAACGACCCATACTAAAATGGGACAAGATGACGTACTTTGACATGCATAATTTCGTTCGAGAAAAAAAATTATTAATAGCTTTTTTTACTGGAAAAAAGAAAAATGAAATTTGTAAAATATATTAAAACATCTCCACCTATAAAAGATGTAAAAAAATGCATATATATATATATATATATATATATATATATATATATATATATATATATATATATATATATATATTGCACATATATTCAAAGTGTAAAGTATACTAGTGATAGTCTCTATCTTAATGTTTTTGTTTGTAATATTTTATCTCAAACCAAAGCACATGATATACTAGAAAGTAACCAAATCCTTTTCTCAAAAATTATGGTGTTTTATTTGCTTATAAAGTGATATGCACAACAGAAAGTCAATGAAATGTAATAAAGAATCTGCTTTGTCATTGATAATTACAAAAGTATGCAGAAAGTTGTAAGGAGGATATTAATTGAGTGTTAGAAAGGGGTGAACATGAGATTAAAAAAGTTGATATGGTCCAGTAAAAATTGGAGTTGCAACCTCTATGGAAGATCCAATTAGGGATCTTTTAAATTTATTAACCATGTATAAAACAAAATAGTAACAGAACTTGAGTTGTGAAATTGCACTTAAAGCATAGACAACCATTTTGAAAGTGAAGCTGCGGTAAGGTATTGACAAATAGACCATTGGAAACGGGAGGACCACTTAGGGAGGGATGCCAATACTGAGAAAGGCTTGACTATAGCAAAATTAATGGAGGAGTTTTATTATGCCGCGGAGAGAGTATATATATATATTTATATAGCTTAAAAACCGTGTAATGATCATTTAAGAGTCTCACCAAATAAGAAGAAGATCCAGGGACAATCTAACTAATCATAATGTTGACCCAAAAAACAGCTCATATAACTCTTAGGTTCCTCCCATCTTAACATATTAAAGTTTTGAAAGGGACAGAAAACAAAAATACATATGTAAAAAGCTATAAAAATTAACAATATTAGCTCCTAACATCCAAAAAGAATAACAAAAGCAACAATCTTCCTATATTCTTAAAAAGCAAGTGTTTCATTAATAGTATGAAAAATTATATCACAGTGCATTTACTTAATTGAACTACTTAATGTTTTTAGACATTAACTGATTAGGAAATTTAGAAATAAAATAAGTATTTATTAATTACAAACTTATGTATTCTTTTCAATTAAATCCAAGATTTCACCATCACCATCTGCATCAAATTTATTCACCAGGTAATAAGACAAAACAACTGCATGACATTGTTCTTAAACTTTTTTGTTAAGTTTCACATGCAATTACGGTGATTAAATGGTTAAAAGTTGTACTCAATGTTTCACGTTCTCTCTTTCTCTCCAGTACATAATAAGAACCTTGGAAAGTTGAGATAACAGCATATTTATGAGCTCAACTAAATCTCATAGTGTGTGGTATTGGGAATGTGTAGTTTTAATGAAAGAGAAGAGTATTATATATATATATTATTATAGTTATACCAACCTTGCAAATGGACATGAAGTGATAGTCGGTTACACAGTCTCCGAGTCCTACATCGGGCAAGTTCGTTCCAAACTCCTTGATGACCACGTCTCTCTTTTGGTCACCAACAAGCATACCGACTTCCTCAGTAAACCCTGTCAGCCTTCCTGACGATGTTACATGGAGCTCTGTTCCAAGGACCTTATCTGCGCCAAGAAACGTTTTGGCAAACGGTTCCACCATCACCCTGGGGCTGCCGCTGACAATGTAGCGCTTCCCAAAGGCGTTGAAAACATGCCAGGTGTCAGGGTGTACATCCTCCGCGTAGAATCTGGACAGCACCGACCGCGCCACTACCTCAACGTTCCTGAGTTTGAGCCCTGCGAAGGTTACGAAGATTAAGGTTTTGTTCGCCGCATTTTCAGAGATGAAGAGGTTGGTGAAGTAGATAAAGGGGACGAGGGTGAGGAGACAGAGGGCTCTTAGGATGCTGCCGGCTTCGAGAGCAACGAGGAGGTAGTATGGGAAGGCACTGCGGGACACGAGGAGAGTGCCATCGAGGTTGGAGACAACTGTTTGGTTGGACCGGTCTTTGGTTGTGCATTGAGTTATTGGAGCGAAAGGAGCAGTGATTCCCATGATAACCACCACAATAGAGAGAAAATGGCCAGGGGTATATGTTTTGTGGTGTGGAGAAGATGTGTTTGCGGGAGAAAGATGAAGATGTTGGACAGCTTCAAAATGTTATGAAGAGGGAACTAGTTAGGAGGGGTTTTTATAGGGAAGGGTGAGTTTGGTGATGTTGACTTCATGAACAATTTGGAGAAACAGATGTAATTAATAGGATGAGTAAATAATTTTTTAAATGACATCATTAATTAGTGTTGTCAGAAACTTAGATAATAATACAATCTTATTTTCATCGGTATCATGGGTATTAGGATTTACGACAGTAGACATATATTTGGTGTGTGTGAAGTAGATTCCAAAACTTAAATACAAATACGGCCCTTTTTATTGTTATTTTTAATTAAATATAGTGTTTTATGTTCCTAATTTAAGTTGTTCATCATTGGATTTTTTTTATTACATTGATTTATTGAAACAAACATTAGATTTAATAAAAAAAATAACACTAAATATTTTAATTGTTTCATGACAACGGAAAGTCTAATATTGTTAGGACTCCAAGGCAAGATTAGTTTATAACTTTTTTCTTTTATCTCATTTAAACCTTGTTTCGGATATATTAGTTCAGTAAATCAAACGTTTGGTTTTGTATGTCAAAAGTCTCTTTAAAACACGTAACACTAAATAATAATTTATACACAACTATTTTTTTTTAACTGATTAATGCAATTTTTTGAAATCAAAATGTGAACACTGAAATGAAGCTAGAGGCATTTTTAAGTTTTCTTCTTTCTATATCGAACTTTCATTCTATGTAAAAAATAAAAGTGATATTTAAAAAAAAAAAACAAACTAAAAGAGATAGTTTTTTTTTTAAAACAAACCACCTATTTACCCATTTATGGACAAAAAGAAAAGAGAGAGAAATGAAAAAACATTAGCTTATTCACAGCACATATTGAAGTCAACAATAAATAATAACACAGGAGTATGCATTATTTCAAAATCACTCATTAGACTTTCTCTTGAAGAGAGTGACGACTTTAGAAGGGTGCATGTGTGTGTTGAATTTTGTATGGATGTTGTTCTGGCGTGCATGGTAGGGCAGTAGAGTAGTTGTGAGGACGAGAGGTGTTTGAGTAGTTGGAAATGGACGCGCGTTCATTCAATAAGAGCCTACTTTTTAGTTTATTGACGCTGGCCTTAGCAGCCTCATAAAACCAAGCCACGGCTTCCTTTTTTTTATTTTTTCTTTTATTATAGCCAATTTAGAAATGAGTAAAATTTTAGCAGGAATTAAAATTTAAAATTCATTCTCACGCTACTAGACTAATTTCATTTTGAATTGAACTTATTAATCACTTGTGAGCGTTAGGATCATGCCACGTGGCAACTTCTGGTTGGGTCTGGTTGAGTTTGATTTATGAGTTGTAAGAAAAGTGAAAGTTAGTAAACTAGGGGTGAAGAAATAGATTGACAATGTGGCCCATTGTTGAAAAAGGGAGTGTATATGTAATTTAGGGGTGCATTCAGCTCCTTGTATATTTCTTTCTAAAATTTACTAATTTAATTTTTATCTTATTTTGTAATTTGAAACAATATAATTTCAGACTTTTAAAGAGATAATTTTAACTTTAGCTGTATCAACAAACGTTAGAATATAGAAAGATAATTTATGCAACTAAAAAGCATTTTTAAGTCATTTTATCTCACAAACTTGTTGACATGTGAAGTTTGGGTGGTGTGTCCCACGAAGATTTGATAAAGCTTTGTTGAACTAACTTGAAGCCAATGCTTTGGAATCATGCCTTCATTGATGAAGTTATGGAGATTTGATGTTATTTATGTTGAACAAGCCTTGAACGCATGCACTCCACATGGATCAATCATTAGGAAAGAATGCTTAATGTTTATAATTCACATTGTAGACCTTGTAGCATTAGTTTGATGTATTTGGTCTTTGTTTGTGTTTTTTAATCTGATGAAATAGTTTTCATCAAGTTAAAATGTGTCTTTTAATCTAATGAATGGATTTTCAACAAGTTAAAAGGTTAGCTGCAGTAGTCTTAAACTGTGATTTATTCAATTAGTTGATTTATTTTTTAATTGACTGATTTCACTTAAGCATCCTCAGCATCACCTGTATCAACATTTGCTCTTGTGTAACGAATTACACGATCATCGCCATACACAAATAAAAATAACATATATATAATACGCAAGATAAGGCATACACCCATCTTATTCAATCTACTTAGTTCTTGGCCAAGACCTTAACCCCTAGGCTTTTCAGCCTTCAAATCACACAAATGGTTTGCCTTGAACTTGGGAATATGATGCTCACACGAACCTGCCCGCTCGTGGTCTTGCCCCTACGAACCTCCCCGCTTGTAGTCTTGCTCTACGAATCTCCCCGCTCGTAGTCCTGCTCTACGGACCTACCCGCCCGTAGTCCAACACATGTGATCCACCAGCCACTTACCTCCCCGCACGCAGCATCTCTCAAGCGTGAGCACGGAACATATGAACCTACCTCGCTCGTATCCTCACGCGAGAGTAACTGAATATGAACCTCCCCTCTCATATCATCACATGTTAACCACCATCTATGAACCTACCTGCTCATGGCACAGCATCTCCCGATCCAAGTATATCATCATTGCTTAAAATGTATCACCTACACGAATCATAGTTGCGCAATTTCCACCTGGCGCAGCCCCAAGCACCGCCAAGCGCCAAGCGCCTTCCAGACTCACTGTGTTACAGACTTCGCCTAGCGAAACACACCTTGCTGCCAGGCGCTACGCAGTACAGAGCCCCTCTCGTTATTACTACCACCTAGTGGATTCAGCAAGCCGCCAGGCGCCATACCAAAGACCTTTTGTTGCTGGTTTTGGCACTCAATTTGGTTGGTTCTACATTCCAGATTGCTCTAAGGGACATTGCGCATTTGCGACTCAGTACCTAATTCCGATTTCCCACCAATTCCAACCAGATTTGGTTTCCCTATAACTCATCTCTATCATTCAAACATTTCAACTAGGAATTCTCGTACACTTGTGTAATTACTTCATGTCTCAGTTTCCTCATAACAGAGCCCCATCTCACTCATTCCTTTTACCGAATTAAACTCATCAATAACACTCCTACACTTATCCAAGGGTCCATGTATCCTTTCATTCCCCAACTGCTCCTTCCAATTCCACTTGTTGAATGCACTAGAATCCATATTTCCAACTTATCTTTCAATCCTTCTCAACATAAATAAATCTCTAATAACATTATTTCCTAATATCAGATTATGAGATTAACATAGTGTTCATTACCTATTAGACATCAATGCATTCCAATTGCACTCTCCAATTCATTACACTACATATAAGCATAATCCACTTCCCATCCCTTTATGTTTCCTCCATTCGAGCTACCTTTCTTCCTAACCAACTCACTCATAATTCCTCTCGCATTCACTACACCAAACTTTTCAATGTACGGTTGTCCAGCTGCCATCGCCTGGCGGCATCTGGTTGGCCGCTAGGCGGCACGTCAGTACTTGGGTAAAATTCCAGGTTTCTTGAACCTGCGAACCCCCTCCTTCTCTTCTACTGTTTCATCAACCACCGCCCATTAATCTTGTGGAAACACTATAATTTTATGCTACAAATCCACTCCATTAAATCATACCAATTTAATGAATACCCCATTGACGTCAAACTTTTGAGAATTCAGAATCCTCCACATACGTAATTGGACCTTTAGGTTTCGTAATCACAACCCTAATTTTAACCACTCAAATAGACAACGTACCAGTATATTTAAATATCAAATTAGGCAAAAGTATCCAATGGGACATCTACACATGATGGAATTCATAAAAACAAAGCAAAAGAGCAACAAACATAGCGCATCGCCCGACAGAATTCAACCCTCCGCCAAGCAACTCAAGAAAAAAACCCAGAACTGGTGTAACATCCCTAAGGAATATCACTTAAATAAATAAATAATTAAAGAAAAGAAATTAGATCGTCATTATATTATTATTCCTAAACGCGGGAAAATTTCAAAATATTTAAACACGTGCCAAAATTATAGGAAACAAGTCATAAAGACGTTACAGTTTCCAAAATCCAAAATCATCAATAATAATATATAATAAAATATGCCTAGCTCTAATCCCAGCTAGCCCTCACTTTGTCGCTTGAGCGTCCTAAGCATCACTAATATCAACATCTGCTCCCGTGTAACGAATCACACAATCATCGCCATACACAAATAAAAAGGGTGAGCTGAGAAAATAAAACAACATATATATAATATGCAAAATAAGACATACACCCAAGGCTTTATAGCCTTCAAATCACACAAATGGTTAGCGTTGGACTCGAGAATATGATGCTCACACGAACCTGCCCGCTTGTGGTCCTGCCTCTACGAACCTCCCCGCTCGTAGTCCTGCTCTACGGACCTACCCTCCCGTAGTCCAACACATGTGATCCACCAGCCCCGTACCTCCCTGCACGTGGCATCTCTCAAACGTGAGCACGAAATATACGAACCTACCTCGCTCGTATCCCCACGCGAGAGTAACTAGATATGAACCTCCCCGCTCATATCATCACATGTTATCCACCATCCATGAACCTACCCGCTCATGGCACAACATCTCCCGATCCAAGTATAGCATCATTGCTTAACGCAACATAAACAAGTCATACTCTGCAGCAAAATCGCCTGGCGCAGTCCTAAGCGCCGCCAGGCGAATTCAGGGCAGACCGCCTGGCGGTTCAAGCCACACCGCTAGGCGCCAGGTCTACGAACAGAATGCTCACTGTCCCGCGTCCGCCTGGCGGATCCTACCTTACCGCCAGGTGCTAATCGCTACGAACCCCCTTCGTGAAGCTTCTACCTCCTGGTGCACCCGCTCTAGCCGCCAAGCGCTATGACAGTAACATACCAGTTACTGTTTTCGCATCTCTTTCAGATTATATCACACTTTCTTAACCTCTCCAAGGTAGCAAAGTAAATCTCAATTATCCCAATCTCATTCTTGGTTCCTAGGCAACCTTATACTAGATCGCAGTACCTATAACTCCCATTCCAAATCCCATATCAATACCTGGATTCACCAATTCCTTCCATCATTATACCATAACTCATCCTAACTCCTAATGACACCACACAATACATTTCCTCATTACACAATCCTTGCTCTAATTGCATTATCACAGTGATACACTTCCTATTCCTTTAACTTGCAATCCATATTACACACTTCATAGTTAATACCTTAAATCTTGACGCCACATAATCTCTTGTCTTAGTTATGCGCCAACAACAAGTATGCTCTATCAAAACCTGAGACTTGACATTAAAACTGTTATTCTTGCTATCTTGAATTACCTTCTTACAACCTCACCATACCATGCTTATACCTTCACCCTTATTCCAATTTACATAATTCAATACTATAAACTAAATCGCCCCTTCCAGTTTCACCAATAATTTTCTAGGGTCAATACTCACCCAGGTCCTTCTCTCTTCCCTTTTTCCCTTAAGCACGAAAACCAGTGCCTACATCCAGACGTCACCTGGCAGCAAGCATAGCGCTGCCAGGCGGTACACCAGTGCCCAACAGCAACTCAAGCTACTCTATTCCTACGACAGATTCAGCCTATTTTGCAGTATTCATCCCTACCAATCCAAGTCACCAAGACACAACAATACTTGGATAATGGACTAACTTTCTACTCTCAATTCAATTCATAAAAGTATCTCTATTTTCACTCCAATTCCATTCATACTTTAGTATAACTCAAGCCTTGCCATACCCCCAATTTGCAATCAATTTCAGACCAACAAAGTATCCAAAAGAAACTACACACATCAATTCCAGAAACCATATTCATACTTGTACAAATAACATTAAAATCATCAAAAGGAACGCGAACAATGTCGTGCTGCCTAGCAGAAATTCATCATCGCCAGGCGGTTCAAGCCAAAACAAGAACAACACTCATCTTTAATGTGCCGCCTGGCGGTAGGGATTGAGCCACCAGGCGTGATGAAGGATTATCTTGTTCCTTTTTAAGATTATTGAATATGGTGTGAGTTGATTAAGAAAGCTAAGCGAAATCCCCACTGGACATTAAGATAGCAAGCTATCTAGATGTGAAGGTTCCTTTCACAAAGCTCAAGAGAAGAAGATGATGGATTGATTCAAAACAAAAAGGAAATGGAAAGCACATAAACCATAGAAAACCAAGAACAATTAAAGGAAGAAGAAAACATAAAATGGAAAGGAAAGAAATGGTAAAAA
>Ga0209589_1010216_pt1 | contig 13759 bp, 13 predicted proteins | sample CowpeawhiteBW_FD_187525 | JGI IMG/M metagenome (GOLD analysis project Ga0209589, IMG submission 187525) | Root nodule microbial communities of legume samples collected from California USA - Cow pea white BW (SPAdes) (version 2) | ecosystem: Host-associated > Plants > Roots > Nodule | place: USA...
TTATTTTACAATAGTCGATGATAGTCACAATAGAAATTTCAACGAACTTAGTCAATGAGCTATAATGAGTTATAAAGATCTATCTATAGATAAAAAATACACAAATAAGAAATATCATTTTATGTAAGGAGTATGTTGATTATATAAAAAGTAAGAGGCAACAATTTTTTTCGTTTACCATGGGGAAGGACACTATCGCCAACATAATAACCTATATACGAAATGCTGACATGAATAAAAAAGGAATGGTTCAATTACCTTTTACTAACATTACAGAAAAAACTGTAAAAATACTTTTACGAGAGGGTTTTGTTGAAAACATCAGAAAACATAGAGAAAACGACAAATATTTTTTAGTTTTAACTCTACGGTATCGAAGAAATAGAAAAGAATCATATAAAAGTTTTTTCAATTTAAAACGAATAAGTACACCTGGTCTACGAATATATTACAATTATCAACAAATCCCTCGAATTTTAGGAGGCATGGGGATTGTCATTCTTTCAACTTCTAGAGGTATAATGACAGATCGAGAGGCTCGATTAGAAAAAATCGGCGGCGAAGTTTTATGTTATATATGGTAATCTTTCTAATATCCGAATTCGATGAGAAACTTGTATCCATTTCATTTATGTAAAAAAAAAAAAGAGAGATAAAACGCAAGTTTCTAATAGAACTTCATCCCTCATAGATAGAAATATATCTATTTTTTTTAGATAGATATATTTATTGATGAATGTAAGAAGGGATTTCACTGGAATTGTAAAAAAAAGGGAAATTCACGAAGATTTAATTACTAAATGAATAACTTATCCATAAATTATTTGCCCGGGGTTTAAGGTTTATATACAATTAATGCAAATTGGATTTTTATTTCTATTCTAGAATATGTTTCCAATACTTTTTCTGGACATACGATAAGAAAATAAAAAAGAGAAGTCACTCAATTGAATTAGGATGTTTTTTAATCTCAACTTTATTTTCTATTTTATTGAGAAAGCCACTAATAGACGTTCAAATAGACGTTCAAAATGTAAGGAACCTTTATTTTCTTCCACAATTTTGGATTAACTAATTAAGGAATGTAAAATATGAAAATAAACGCCTCGGTTCGTAAAATTTGTGAAAAATGTCGATTGATTCGAAGACGAGGACGAATTATAGTAATTTGTTTCAATCCAAAACATAAACAAAGACAAGGATAATATTTGAACAAACAGAAGCTTTCTAAAAAAATAGACTAGATAAAAAAAGAGAGAAAATTATAAAATTATCTAGAATATATATTATTCTATGAAAATGAAAAATCCATTTTTTAAATATTATTGATATTTCAACTTTTAACTTTGATTTCAAAAATTGTATTTGATATTAATCAAAAGCAAATAAAAAGAATATAGAAAAAATCGAATATCAAATTCGAAAAGAATTGGAAAAGGATCCGTTTTTGACATGAAATGGATATCTCCATACCCTAGATCTATCTTATTTTTTTTTTTTTAATGAAATATTGTATTGAAATAATCGAATATGGCAAAATCTATACCTAAAAAAGGTTCACGTAAAAATGTACGTATTGGTTCGCGTAATCATACTCGTAAAATACCAAAGGGAATTATTCATGTTCAAGCTAGTTTCAACAATACTATTGTGACTATTACAGATGTACGAGGTCGGGTGATTTCTTGGTCCTCCGCGGGTACTTGTGGATTCAAGGGTACACGAAGGGGAACACCTTTTGCCGCTCAAACTGCAGCAGGAAATGCTATTCGAACAGTATCGGATCAAGGCATGCAACGAGCAGAAATCATGATAAAAGGGCCTGGCCTCGGAAGAGATGCAGCATTAAGAGCTATTCGTAGAAGTGGTATACTATTAAATTTTATACGAGATGTAACTCCTATGCCACATAATGGATGTAGGTCTCCTAAAAAAAGACGTGTATAAAACTAAAAATAAACATTAAAAATAGTTCAAGAGAAAAAAACAAGTCAAGAGTTTTATCAAAATAATTACTATGGTTCAAGAGAAATTAAGAGTCTCTACTCGGACACTACAATGGAAATGTGTTGAATCACGAATAGACAGTAAGCGTCTTTATTATGGACGCTTTATTTTGTCCCCACTTATGAAAGGTCAAGCCGATACAATAGGCATTGCAATCCGAAGAATTTTACTCGGAGAAATAGAGGGAACATGTATCACACGTGTAAAATCAGAGAAAATACCACATGAATATTCTACCATAATAGGTATTGAAGAATCAGTACATGAAATTTTCATGAATTTGAAAAAAATTGTATTGAAAAGTAATATGTATGGAACACAGGACGCATGGATTTCTTTCAAAGGTCCTGGATATATAACCGCTCAAGACATCATTTTACCACCCTCGGTGGAAATCGTTGATAATAGACAACATATAGCCAACGTAACAGAACCTGTTAATTTGTGTATTGAATTAAAAATTGAGAGAAATCGTGGGTATCGTATAAAAACATTAAAAAACTTTCAAGACGGAAGTTATGATATAGATGCTAGATTCATGCCTGTTCGAAATGTAAATTATAGTATTCATTCTTATGTCAATGGGAATGAAAAACAAGAAATACTTTTTCTGGAGATATGGACAAACGGAAGTTTAACTCCTAAGGAAGCCCTTTATGAAGCCTCCCAAAATTTGATTGATTTATTTCTTCCCTTTTTACACGCAGAAGAAGATAACTTTCATTTAGAAAAAAATCAAGACAAAGTGACTTTGCCCCTTTTTACTTTTCATGATATATTGGTTAAAGATAAACTAAGGAAAAATAAAAAAGAAATAGCATTGAAATCTATTTTTATTGACCAATTAGAATTACCTCCCAGGATCTATAATTGTCTCAAAAGATCCAATATTCATACATTATTAGAACTTTTGAATAACAGTCAAGAAGACCTTCTGAAATTTGAACATTTTCGCGTAGAAGATGGAAAATCTATATTGGACATTTTAAAAATACAAAAGTATTTTGCATAAAATTGAAATCTATTGACATAGGATTTTTTCAAATTGATTTTTTTTCTAAACTCAAAATGAAAGGTCAAAATATGTAATTTAAATATTTAGAACAAATCCTAATGGTCAGAATATATCTAAAAAGGAATAGATGTATCTAGGGATTAGTAGGTTCAGAAAGAATTCTCCCTAGATATACAATACAGATGTCATGATATTTTATTTCAAAATGAATTCAAAATGAAACCAATCTTATAATTTTAAAAAAGACCTAACGTTAGGGATTTCTCAATAGGTAATGTTGCTCCAATACCTAACCAAAGGGCAACTACAGTACCAATCAAAAAGATGGTAGTTGCTACTGGGCGGCGAAATGGATTTTGGAATTTATTAACATTCTCCAAAAAGGGTACTGTTAATAATCCCGTAGGTACCGAAACCATTAAAAGAACGCCCAATAACTTATTGGGCACTGTACGAAGTATTTGAAATACGGGAAAAAAATACCATTCAGGTAGTATTTCCAAAGGAGTTGCAAAAGGATCCGCAGGTTCCCCAATCATGGATGGTTCTAGAACCGCTAAGCCTACGTTACAGGCAATAGTACCTAGAATTACTACTGGAAAAATATATAAAAGATCGTTAGGCCATGCGGGTTCTCCATAATAATTATGACCCATTCCCTTAGCCAATTTAGCTCTTAATACAGGATCATTCAAGTCAGGTTTTTTTGTTATTGGGATAGGTGAATTCTTATAGATCCATCCTCCAAAAGAACCGGATATGATAATTTTTCATCATCCGGCTCGAGCACTAATCAAATTTTTCTTCAACTGTATCTATAGAATAAACTAGAAAAAAATGTATGTGTTATCCACACATATATGAAGATTCTAAATAATAAAAGAAACTTGATTCTATTCTCTTTTTCCAAAGTTACCATTTTTTATTGAAAAAAAAATTAAGTTCTTTTTAAGTAAATTTTAGTAAACGCTCAATACCCGAGTAGACTTTTCAAGTTGATAATGCTTTCTGGGTGATCTCAAACTTTGCAATTGTTATCCTATCAAAAAAAAATCTTGATACTTTTTATGTACAAAGAATTTACTTGTTACTAATATAACCTAACTTGCGTTGTTCTTTAGATCTACTTTGTTCACTCCAATAGTATCAGAAATCAAATCAATGCATAGGAAATGAATGCGTTGTCATACTATATAGAATTCAGACTATATCACATCACTTCTTTTACTGGATCTTATGGAGCCTGTTGATGCAGAATAAAATCGAGTCTGATCATAGAAAAGATTCTCTTCAAGTAAAACCAGCCTACCCTCTCTGTAAGAGCCTTGCTTGGTGGTTGGAAAAAAGACACATTTAATTGTAAATTATAATGTGGCAGATAAGATAAAGTCATATATCTGCGCGGCCAAATAAATAGTTCAAGTCACACACTCCCATAATCCATTTTTTTTGGAGAATTCCCTTCAACTATTTTTGTATGTAAAAAAAATTCAATTTTTGTTAAGTTGAAGAAAAATATCTAAATACATGTTTTATTTTGTTTTATAATCCATAATTGTAGCAATGAAAAAAAATCCTCCCCAAAATACAAAATGATAATGAAGTGATTACAAATATCTATGACCCATATTCACTATAAAGGACCAGAAATGCCTTGCTTACGTATCATTGAAAAGTGCATTAACATAAATACAGCAGTAAGAAGAGGTAATACAAAAGTATGCAAACTATAAAAACGAGTTAAGGTAGATTGGCCCACACTGGAACTTCCGCGTAATAATTCTACCAAAGACGATCCTATTACAGGAATAGCTTCGGGTACGCCTGTTACTATTTTTACTGCCCAATAACCAATTTGATCCCAAGGTAAGGAATAACCAGTTACACCAAAAGATGCAGTTAATACAGCCAAAACTACACCCGTAACCCAAGTTAATTCGCGAGGTTTTTTAAAACCACCTGTAAGATACACACGAAATACGTGTAGAATCATCATTAAGACCATCATACTTGCCGACCATCGATGAACTGATCGGATTAACCAACCAAAATTAGCTTCAGTCATTATATATTGAACAGAAGCAAAAGCTTCAGTAACGGTTGGGCGATAATAAAAAGTCATAGCAAATCCTGTTGCTACTTGGACTAAAAAACAAGTAAGTGTAATTCCCCCTAAACAATAAAATATGTTCACATGAGGCGGAACATATTTACTGGTTATATCATCGGCAATCGCCTGAATTTCAAGACGTTCTTCGAACCAATCATAAACTTTATTGAGATAGGTAACCCAAAGGAACCCCCCCAGAGAACCGTATATGCGAATTTCATCTCGTACGGCTCAAACAAAAATACCCAAATATTGATTGTAACAAAAACAGATATCCGTAATAGAAAGTTTGAAACTGCTTTATTTAATCCTATGATTCTAATTTTCTCTTACGATAAAAAAGAAATAAAAATCCGAAAGCTATTCTTTTTTGTTATAATGCCAAAATATCAAGTCGGCGCACCCGTCTTTATCGTGATCTTTTAAGGCCTCTTGAATATTCTTTACTTCTTTTTATTTGTATAATGTGAATTTACTGCTGTCTTCTTTATTCTTGAATTTTTATTATTGATAAGGATTCTCTTGTTAGGACCATATGAATGAATAAAAAAAACCTCAGATTCATACTAGAACCACGATGATTCAAAACAATTTTTAATCGAAGTCCAAAAATTCCCTGAGTAAGAATTGCTGGATCATCACTTCTTCAATGAATAGATAAAATATAATGAAAAAATTCAAGGAAAGGTTTGTCCTTTGCTCAAAATAAAGACAAACTGGAGAAGCTTGAAAGAATCAAAATTTTTCAATATATTTTTAGAACTCTTTGAAAAGGTTTTTAAATCCAGTTGCGAGGTCTAAATATTTAGTATGAATCATAGTATTAAGATTTTTAGAATCTATTTTCTATATTCCGTGCTCCAGATACTAGATTAAATATCTGACGGAATAAAACCATCTATATCAAGATGACAGACCCATTTTATGTTCTGTACTTTCAATAGGACCAATTAAAACAAGTCACACACTCATATTCCGGAAATACAGAAACAAAGAAATTCTACGATCAAACTACCACATCAACATGGAATAGACTAAGAAACAATAAGAAACCTAAACGCTTCACTTTCTATAAACTAATTACTCGATTCTTGTGAATCTAATTGATAGAAATTCCGTCCAATAAAATGGACGAATTATAAATCTCCAAAATAATAGATAGAAATATCGCAAATAGAGCCATTGCAACACCCATCAAAGGAGTAGTTCCCCACCCCGGGGCTACTTTACCATATTCTGAATTTAAAGGTTTCAATAAATTCCCTACAACAGTTCGTCTTGGACCAGATCTAGAATTATCCTCAACGGTTTGCGTAGCCATAAATACTCTTTTTTATTCATTTAGATCTGTTGACTTTGTATACCATTCCGCTGTAAATATAAGGATCTTATCCTATAGATCTATTGTGATCTGGAAACTTTAGAATTAAAATAATGGAAACAGCAACTCTAATTGCCATCTCTATATCTGGTTTACTTGTAAGTTTTACTGGGTATGCCTTATATACTGCCTTTGGGCAACCCTCCCAACAACTAAGAGATCCATTTGAAGAACATGGGGACTAGTTGAAGTAATGCGCCCTCCCTATTGGGGGCTCATTACTTCAATTAAGATAATAAAAAATTATTTGACCTTTTTCGTCGGAACTTTAGGAGGTTCTCTAAAAAAAATCGCGAAAAAAATAATTCCTAAAGTTGAGACTAAGAGGAATGTATAAACCAAAGCTTCCATAAATTTAATCGTGGTTTACAATTATAGCTTTCATACCTGTTTCTTGGGGTGGGGCTCTTTTCGAAAAGAAAAAAAAGAATAAATGCAATGATTCCAATCAAGATTTATCTAGTTCTTTATATGAAATTCAAAATTATAAAAAAGTAGAAAAGAACAAAAGAATGTTATACTACCTGTCTTCTTGTAGTTGGATCTCCAAGTTTTTGGAATGCTCCAAATTCTACTTGAGCATCTAAATCTGGGTCGATACCAGCAAAAACATCTCTGAACAAAGTTCTAGAACCATGCCAAATGTGCCCGAAAAAGAATAGCAGAGCAAATGAAGCATGCCCAAAAGTAAACCAACCCCTTGGACTGCTACGAAAAACACCATCTGATTTCAAAGTAGCACGATCTAATTCAAAAATTTCACCCAATTGAGCACGTCTAGCATATTTTTTCACAGTAGCGGGATCACTATAACTTACTCCATTAAGCTCACCACCATAGAACTCAACAGTTACACCTACTTGTTCGACACTATATTTCGATTCTGCTCTTCGAAAAGGAACATCGGCTCTAACAATTCCGTCCCCATCTACTAAAACAACTGGAAATGTTTCAAAAAAAGTAGGCATACGACGTACAAAAAGCTCATGTCCTTCTTTATCTCGAAAAATGGGATGTCCTAACCAACCGACGGCTATTCCATCTCCATTGTCCATTGAACCAGCTCTAAATAACCCCCCTTTTGCTGGATTATTTCCGATGTAATCATAAAAAGCTAATTTTTCAGGAATTTTAGACCAAGCTTCTGATAAATTTTGATTTTCGGCTAGCCCAGCACCAACTCTTCGATATATTTCTTGCTGGAAGTATCCCTGATCCCATTGATACCGAGTAGGACCAAATAATTCAATGGGGGTTGTTGCTGAACCATACCACATAGTTCCAGCAACGACAAAAGCTGCAAAAAAGACAGCAGCAATACTGCTAGAAAGGACAGTTTCAATATTTCCCATACGTAATCCTTTATACAGACGTTGGGGTGGACGCACACTAAGATGGAAAAGACCCGCTAATATGCCCAACGTTCCTGCCGCAATATGATGAGAAGCTATCCCCCCCGGAACAAAAGGATCAAAACCTTCCACACCCCACGCGGGATTTACGGATTGTATCCTTCCAGTTAGTCCATAAGGATCAGACACCCATATTCCGGGACCATACAATCCTGTTACATGAAATGCGCCAAAACCAAAACAAGCCACCCCTGCAAGAAATAAATGAATTCCAAAAATTTTTGGCAAATCCAAAGAAGGTTTTCCAGTACGTTCATCACAAAAGATTTCTAGATCCCAATAAACCCAATGCCAAATAGCCGCTAAAAAGCACAAGCCTGAAAACACTATATGTGCTCCGGCCACACCTTCGTAACTCCAAATACCCGGATTCGTTATAGCCCCTCCTGTGATATTCCAACCGCCCCACGAATTAGTTATTCCTAAACGAGTCATGAAAGGTATAACGAACATACCCTGTCTCCACATTGGATCAAGAACAGGATCAGAGGGATCAAAAACTGCTAATTCATATAGAGCCATCGAACCGGCCCAACCAGCAACTAGAGCTGTGTGCATTATATGAACAGAAAGCAAACGGCCCGGATCATTTAAAACAACAGTATGAACACGATACCAAGGTAAACCCATGAAAAAATACCCCTTCAACAAAAAATAGACACTATGTAACTTTATTGCACTGGAAAAAAATGAATATAGCCTTTCAGTAGATTCTCTTGGAAAATGGAACAATCATATTTGTCGAAATCAAAGAAACAGATTTATTCTATACCGGATAAGTAACAATACGCAATGGTGGGGAGACGAAAGGGGTTGACAACTTTCTCTATGACTATTTAAATAAGTAAATGCAGACATATTCGCTTATCACCCCAATGACCCATTTATAACAACTCGACTTTATTTAGTCTTCTTTTTTATAAAAAAAAGCAATATTAATATAAAATCAAGTAAATCTTTTTTAACACGATAAGCTAATTCTTACGTTTCCACACTAAAGTGAGATATATGACTTTATTATTTGTCCATTTTATGCCCATTGGTGTTCCAAGAGTACCCTTTCGAACCCCCGGGGATAAAGATGCATCTTGGGTTGATATATAGTGCGACTTGTCAGATATAGTAGGTTATATGGGATTTACCCGTTTTCTCCCCCGATCGAGATATCCCCGCTTTCACCCCCAAAAGAGAATGATGAAATCATAAAGATAAAAAAATGGGGAGCGTGAAGTGTAATGAAGTACTATTCTATCGATTTTTTCATTTTTAGATAAAATTTCCAGATTATTACTCGAAATTATGAATAATTTATGGTTGGCTTAATTGGACCAATAAAATCAAGTACCCAGGCTCTGTGTAGAAAAAACCAATTGGTAATATTTCTACGATCACTACTTCTATCATATCTATATATTGTATTTTACAGAAAACATTAATAAATTCAGAAAAGGAAGAAGTTCTAACAAAAATACATAGTTTTGGACTATTTGTTCTATATGTGCAAATCCAAATCGGGCAGATCTTTACTCAGAGTAGAAAAGAAACCTAAAAGAATTGAAAAAGTCCATTCAGAAACAAGAAAATTACATTGTGATTCGGCTTCGATCTCGATGAAAGCAATACATCAATGAGAAGATAGTTCACTAAATTAAGTATATTCTTCTTTTTTTTTAGTTCGAAGAAATCCATTAGAAAAAGAGAAAGATTAAAATCGACACATTGATTCCTTTTTTGCTTATATAATTTTTGATGAACTGTATGCATCAAAAGGTGCATGTACGGCTTTTAAGGAAAAAATGGAATCCTAATCAATCGACTTTATCGAGAAAGATTACTTTTTTTAGGTCAAGATGTTGATAGTGAAATATCGAATCAACTTATTAGTATTATGATATATCTGAGCATAGAGAAAGAGAATAAAGAATTGTCTCTGTTTATAAACTCTCCGGGGGGTGGGTAATACCTGGAATAGCTATTTATGATACTATGCAATTTGTACAACCAGATGTACAGACAGTATGTCTGGGATTAGCTGCTTCAATGGGATCCTTTCTTTTGGCAGGAGGCACAATTACCAAACGTCTTGCATTTCCTCACGCTTGGCGCCAATGATTCTTTTCTTTGAGAATATATAGAATAGATATCTATCTATCTATATATACTATACCTTCGCCATAAAAACCAAAGTAATAATAGCATGGTATTTTGAATTCCATATGCAATTTTTTTGAATCATTTAATTATATATAGAAAGAGTAGTATGAAAAAGAGGGTATTTTCAATTTTATCTGATCTATAAGAAACCTAGTTTCATTTTAGTAGTGTCGCATACTTTTTTGTTTTTTTTCATACCAGAAAGCTTGTAACAATTTTTATTTGAATCAGAAGAAAACTTAATATATGAAAAAAAAAAGAAACTTTTGGATTGTTGAATACCAAAATGATATAAAAAACAACGGAACCATCGTAGTATTTAAAAATAGATTCAAAAAGAAAGTTGGTTATTCTATTGTTTATTATTTAAGGATCCGGATCCAAAAGACCTAGTAGATTTTGTACTTCTTTTTTCTTTGATAGAAAAAAAGAAATTTGTAAATGTAGAAACAAAATTCATCGAAGAAAATACTCTACTCTATCCATAGAGGAAAAAATGAATTGCATAAGTACAAAAGCCGTATGCATCAATACGCAGAAAATGCTTGTACGGTTATTGAATATACTTTTTGCCCTTTATCTTATTTGTCTTTGTCCCTTTTCTGTTACCTTTATTTTGGGAATAAAGACAATCTTTAGCAATCTACCAATATAGTAAAAAGAATTCTAAAAAGATTTATCAAGATAAGGGAAATACTACTTAAGTGATATAATCAGGGTAATGATCCACCAACCTGCTAGTTCTTTTTATGAGGCACAAGCGGGAGAATTTGTCCTGGAAGCGGAAGAGCTACTGAAAATGCGTGAAACTATCACAAGGGTTTATGTACAAAGAACGGGCAAACCTTTATGGGTTATATCGGAAGACATGGAAAGGGATGTTTTTATGTCAGCAGCAGAAGCCCAAGCTCATGGAATTGTAGATCTTGTAGCAGTTGAATAAAAAATTGGTGGCAAAGGTTATTCTAATTAAATACAAGATTGGAAATTTAATTTTTTACTCTATCTTACTTTACATTTTAAAATAAAATCTCTAAGAGTTAATCTATTAATATAGTATATATAATTAATATAGGCTATAAATAAGGAATATAGAATATAAGTAATTCACGGTTAGGATAGATCTAAACCTGCTCATTATACAAAAATATAGATATATATAGTACGACTTACCATGCCAACTATGAAACAACTTATTAGAAACACAAGACAGCCAATCCGAAACGTCACAAAATCCCCAGCTCTTCGGGGATGCCCTCAACGTCGAGGAACGTGTACCAGGGTGTATGTGCGACTCGTTCAGCTTAAATACTAAGAAAAAACAAATTAAAATTTTTCAGTATTGGTAATCAGTTAAGATAGTGTGAATGCAAAAACTACATTCACACTATCTTAACTTAATATATAATTCTTTTCTATATAATTATATAATTCTTTACATTCTTCTATCTTGTATCAAATTTATGGTTTCGATTGGTGCAAAACCAATAATACAAATTTGCAATTTCATATGAGAAGGACTTTCCCATCGGTAACAAAAAAAAGTTACCCGTTAAGCGGAGAAAATACTATTTCAATTAAAAATAAAGTATGTCCTTAATGAATGTATTTTGATGGATTTTGTAAGAATGGAATAAGAGGGTCAGCTACCCAGCAAATTTTCATAATTAAATACCGTTACTATATAATTAGATTTGGTTGTGAAAAAACCTACTTACTCAATATTGCATGGGTAGAGCCACAGAGTGTGAACTGTACAAGTTAACAATAACATTCATTAAATGAATCAAAAATGAAAATAAAAAGGCTCCGGTGTATAGAGAGGACCTGGTCATTTCTAAAAAAAATCATAGAAACGAAGGAACCCACCAATTCATTATAAAAATATGTGTCCTATTTCATTTACTATTTTTATTTTATTTGATATCTAGTATCTATACAATTTCTGATTTTGAGGTTAAATGTTTAATATAAAAAATCGTGGTTGGGGCGGTTATAGTAGCAAGAGCCGTTGGAATTTTTTTTTATACATCGGAAGAATCCATTTTTGTTATTAATAGACTAGGAAGAAAAAAAGAATAACTGAAAAATGAAAAAGTTATTCCTGAAAATATCATTTATTAAATGACCAGAATTAAACGAGGATATATAGCTCACAAACGGAGGACAAAAATTCGTTTATTCGTATCAAGTTTTCGCGGAGCTCATTCAAGACTTACCCGAACTATTACTCAACAGAAATTGAAAGCTTTAGTTTCGGCTCATCGGGATAGAGATAGGAAAAAAAGAGATTTTCGTGGTTTATGGATTAGTCGAATAAATGCAGTAATTCGCGAGAATCAAAAAGTATCTTATATTTATAATAATTTAATGAATAGTCTATACACCAAGCAATTGCTTCTTAATCGTAAAATAGTTGCACAAATTGCTATATTAAAAGAGAATTGTCTTTTTATGATTGCCGATAATATCATAAAAACTTAAAACCCCTTATTTACTGCAGGAAGGTATAGACTAGAAATTTGTTTATTTTGATAGCTTTATCATACGATAAAGCTATCAAAATAAACAACCATGCTTAAAAAATTATTCTTCGTTACCTATTATCTTTTTTATTCCAACAAAAAAATCAAATGGAATTATCCTAATTTTGAACAAAACATCAATCCATGTTTAATTCGAATCTAAATTCAAATTGGATTTCGAATTTTTAATTTCTATTTTTTTTTCTTAAAGGAGTAATTTTAGCAGTCGACTCGCTTTTTTCAAATTGTTTTTCGTTATTAAGAAAAGGTAACGAAGATAAAATACGAGCTTGTTTTATAGCAACAGTAATTAATCGTTGTTGTTTTAAGGTCAATCTATTTACACGTCTAGATAATATTTTTCCTTGTTCACTAATAAATCGACAAATTAAACCCATGTTTTTATAATCAATTCGGTCCCCCGATTGAATCGGGGGCAAACGTCTACGAAAAGATCGCTTGGATTTAATAAAGAGTCGCTTAGGTTTTTCCATAGTTTATTTATTCCTATTCCAAAAATAACATTGATTTAAATAAATATAATTATAATAAAGGATTTGTATTTTTTTTCTTCTTTAGCATATGTTGTTATATAACGACGGGGACATCATTTTCTCAATTCCAATCGACTAGGCGTATTGTGTCGATTCTTGTTAGTAATCTATCTAGAAATACCGCTTTATTCCTTATTTAGACTCTTTTTATCACAACCAGTACCTTCCAAAAGAACACTTACTCGGATATCTTTACCCTTGGACATGACCCTCCTTTGGGTTTTTAATTCACTTATAACTCTTTTCGGATTCGAATCTAAGAATCTAAGAAAAAGATGAAAACAACTAAGATAAGATAAAAAAGAAGAATTCGAAAAATTATGAAAGATTTCGTTCCAATTTAATTGAATCTAGTACAAAAAGAATACAAGGATCTGTAACTATATTTCGTTTCAAATTGCCAGTATTTTCGTTTTTTTAAAGTATTTTTTATGATATTGTTGCCCCAACCTATGGATTTCTGCTTTCACTTTCTTTTTCATAGGAATTGAATTAATAATTCAATTCCATTGAAGCCTGGACCAGATCCCGATCCCGAGTGTCACTCCGAATTTCAATGAGGCCAATTTAATCTTTCGTCTTTATCTTTCCTAAAAAAAAA
>Ga0209589_1010217_pt1 | contig 13757 bp, 6 predicted proteins | sample CowpeawhiteBW_FD_187525 | JGI IMG/M metagenome (GOLD analysis project Ga0209589, IMG submission 187525) | Root nodule microbial communities of legume samples collected from California USA - Cow pea white BW (SPAdes) (version 2) | ecosystem: Host-associated > Plants > Roots > Nodule | place: USA...
TATATATATATATATATATATATATATATATATATATATATATATATATATATATATATATATATATATAAAACTTAAGATGGCAATGTGGATTGATTTATCTTACGGTGGTCGGTCTCACATTTAACTTGTAGAAAATGAGTTAGGTAGGCAAATCTATATAAAAAATGTAGGTTAATTTCTCTAACCTGTCCAATATAACTTTTGGTTCATGGGTTTGTAGGCGGGTCCGCGACATGCACAAGAAATTATTTGTTTTTTTATTTTTTTTAAATATTAGGGTGCATGATTTTAATAACTTTATTTTTATTTAATTAAATTAGTATAAACAATAAATCTTATAAGTCAATTTCTTAATAGATAATATTCCTAATTTTATAGTTTCTAATTTTTAAGTACAGGTCTATTGAAAATAGAAATTACTTTGAACTATATTGAAACAAGGAAAGAAATGCGAATGTGGAAGTTATTTCTGGATGAACTAAATAAGAATGAGCGAGCTACTTTTGAATGGACCAGAGAAGAAACACAAATGAGCAAGTTGCTTAGAAGAAACACATATGACAAGTTGTGCTGATGCTACTGGATTTTAGGGATTTAAGTCAATGTGGACCAAATCCAAATTAACTCGTCATTGACCAGCGTGAACCGTTGGTTATGTGAGGTTGACCTAAGTGAACTAACGAGCTCAAATACTCACTTGCCCAAATTGTTTTTCATAGACCTTTGGGTTGACCGACATAGTCTCACTCTGCCTTACCATCCCAAAAAAACAATAAAAAATTTAGGTTAAACAAAAAAATGGTATTGGGTATAAAAAAATACCAATTACCTTAATAAATAAAGAAGGATGATGATAAATAAACACCACATTTTATCTCAACGCCTATTCAACACCTATAAAAGAACATTTTTATTTTAAAATATTAAGTATTTGAAGATGAATTAAGTAAGAAAATTAAAATATTAATATTTTCTTTACTATTAAATAGGTGTAGAAAGATTGAAAGGTGTGTGTATAGTTTTCCTAAAGAAAAACTCTAACTAATAAAAGATATTAAATAACACTCATTTGTATAGGGGCGATAATAAGACGAGGTGATGCAAGATTCTATTATTTTTGTCTCCAATATTCCATGAATATGAAATGTGTATTCCCACGAGATAACGAGTGTATTTATATTCATCTAACTATATATTAAACACTATTTTTACAAAAAAAAAAACAAATGGAATATGACATTATAAAAATTTAATGTCAAATAATACATGATTTTTTCTTTCGGTCCAAATAAAAATAAGAAATTATAGTTGAATAAATTTTATGGTTAAATATGTTTTTAGTCTTTAAATTTAGACGCGAAATTGAAATTCATCCATGTTCTAAATTTTGATACATTTTAGTTCACAAACTTAAAAATTAAATAGATATAGTTCTTTCTATCCAAAGATGTCAATTTTTTGATGTGTTAAACAATGTTTTAGGATTACATTTGTTGAAACGTGTAAAATGATGTAAACAATTCAAACGTTAGTCTGAAATGTCGTTTAACAAGTTAAAAAAAATTATGCAGTTGGATTAGAAAAAATATATCTATTCATTTTTAAAGTTTGAGGACTAAATTATATCATAGTTTGAGACCGAAATAAATTATAATTTTGTATCAAAGTTTAAAGGCTAAAATCATATTTAACTCTAAATTTTAAAAATAGAGTATTAAATAAATTAAGAATGTTTTAATAATAGAAAAGATGGAATTAATATGGGACAAGGAAGAAATAAACATACTCATTCCATACTCATTCGCGTCTTCATTCTTGTACCTAATTATAAAAGTCACATATTACTCATATTTTGTACCCATGTTTGATCAATTTGGATATTTTTCATCAGTATTAACATAAATTCAAACAATGGACAAATGTACAAATTTATTTATCATCTATAGTCACTATTTAAAACAAATATTGATGATAATGATTATAATATTAACAATAGAATTGAAAAAAAAACTCTATTAACCCAAAAGCTAATATTGAGTCAATGATGCTTGCAATCTTATTGTTCTTATCGGATTTGACCTAGTAGTCTTTAATATGGACTGACATGATTATTAATGTGTAATCGAGCTTATACAAGAAGTATGGGAAGAGGTCTATATCATGAAAAATACTTTAGAAGTAAGAGTAGCGCACAACATTATAACACACGAGTATTCAAAAAAGTAAACATACTATGGAAGAAGCTTAGAAAAAAACTCAATAAAATTGAGTATGAGTATTCGACCATGGACTTACTTGAAAAACACTCCAAATACCTTATAAGTGTCCGACCATGGACGTACTTGGAAAACATCCCAAGTACCTTACAATCTACTTTGAAAATAACCTGGGTACTTTATGAATGTCCAACCATGGATGTACTTGGAAACCATCCCAAGTACCTTTCAATATACTAAGAAAATAACTTGAGTACTTTATGAATGTCTAACCATGGACTTACTTGGAAAACACTCCAAGTACATTACGAGGTTCGACCATGGACCTACTTGAAAAACACTTCAAATACCTTATGAGTGTTCGATCATGGACTTACTTGAAAAACACTCCAAGTACCTTACGAGTGCCCAACCATGTACTTACTTGGAAAACACTCCAAGTACCTTACGAGTTTCCAACCATGGACTTACTTGGAAAACACTCCAACTACCTTACGAGTGTTTGATCATGGATTTACTTGAAAAATTTCAAGTACCTTACGATGTATGATTACATGACATACTTGGAAACATCCAAGTTCTTTACGAGTGTCTAATTATGTGACCTACATGGAAACATTTGGGTACCTTTATGAAGTGTAAAATTATGTGACTTACATGGAAATATCCAAGTACCTTATGAATGTCCGATTATGTGACTTACTCGAACAACTTTGAGTACAACTTAAGAACTTCAAAACGTTAAAAGCAACACATAAGCTCAGATGAAAATTTATCTAAGAACTACTTTTAAAGTGTTTACATTAGTGCAAAAAGAGCTTATAATGTCACCAATTCCACATTGCATGACCCAATTTTTCGATACTTTACATCTATATCTGAGATACTCATTAGGGATGTCAAAACGGGCCAACTCGGCCCGTTTCAGCCCGACCCGTTTTTGACCCGTTAAAATCGGGTCGGGCCGGGTCAGCCCGACATTATTAAACGGGTTGAGAATCTGAACCCGTCCCGCCAATAGACGGGATGACGGGTTGGCGGGCCGGCCCGCCCCTTTCCCCCTCTCTTCCTTTATCCCTACGTCGGGTTGAAGAAATATGGTGCGTTTGTGAATCTGAAACAAAGAACATATGCAATGTAAAGAAGATACAACATAATCAGTGGAAGAAAGAAAGACACATTCCAAAAACGCAACCAAAAATCATATTCACACTCATTCCTATTACAATCAGAAACCCCAATTCCTAATTCACAAAATCAAAAACCCTAATTCACAAATCAGGTACAAAATGAAAAATCCCAATTGCAATTTCTATAATCAGAAACCCAAAAATCAGAAATCCCAATTAAAACTCCTAAATCAGAAACCCTATCTCCTAATTCTCAATTAACAAAAAATTAGAAACCCTAACTTTCTCCTAACATATCGGCAACCATTAGCTCCCATTGTTGTCTTCTCCTTCACCTCAAACACCCACAACCAGACCCATTTAAAGAGAAGGAAGAAGGTTGAACAATAATGGAGAAGAGATCATCGAAGCTCCTAGCCAACAACACGTCCTGGAAAAGATGCAGCAATGCCAACTTTGATGCTAACGACGGTGTGAGGGAGGTGCAGCCATGGGTGGAGGTGGTGTTGTCGTCACCTCACGAATAGAAGAAGATGGAGATGGGTGTGGTATGTTTCGTCTCTGATGCTAACGGCGAGGAAGTTGCAGCCGTGAGTGGAAGTATTGCTGTCGTAGCCTCACACGGGGAAGAAGACGGAGGTGGCTAGGGTAGGTTAGGTTTTCTCTTTTGCATCGAGGCTGAGTGAGAGGAATGAAGGAATGAGTCTAGCAGTGGCAGAGCAGAGAAGAGAATGAAAAAAAATTAAACACACCACACCACCACCCACTTGTTGCTGCTGCACTGCATGTGATTATTAACTTATACGGCCCGCGGACTGGCCCGTTTTGGCCCGCGGGCTGGCCCGACGGGCCAACGGGCTTGACGGGCCGGGTTGTTATGGGTTGGCGGGTTGAATTTTTTTGGCCCGGCCCATGTATTTTAGGTTAGGCTAGCGAGTCGGCCGGTCGGGCCCGACCCATTTTGACATCCCTAATACTCATACTACTTAGAAACTTATGAAAATTGTTATGGTGTACTTTTGGTTTGTATATTGATTTTTTATGGTTTTAGTGGAGGAAAATATTGACTTATGAAAATTGTTATGGTGTACTTTTGGTTTGTATATTGATTTTTTATGGTTTTAGTGGAGGAAAATATTGACGATTTTTTTAAATGCCACAAATTAACACTTGTTAAGGGACAACAAATGTTAATTTGACATCTCCCGCTATGATGTCGGACCTTCACATGTTAAAAGTCCAAAATAACAAATGTTGAAGACCTTTTTTGTGTTAGTGTTAACCATGACACAAACGTCCATATTGAAACATAAATAAGGACTATTTCAGATGACCATACATCCACAAGTTGCGCATTTGGTAATTAATCATCGTAAGCATCAAAGAATCTTTTATAAGTGAATCTTCCCTCTTTTCCTTTTTGAAACTCGAAGTTTTTTTATTGAGAAATGATAGCCCGGCTCTCGAGAGTCTCATACTCCACATTAGAGACATCTCGACCAAATATGGTAAAAATACTTACCAACAACATCTCAATTGAAATCAAATTTATGATATCTCAATTGATAGTAAACTGAAAAGGAAATGTGAAAAAAAAAATTAAATAGATTTAAATTAATTTTTCAGGTAAAACTTTAATGTTTTTAATTTTAATATTAAATAATCAAATTACACCAATAAATTTCTACAAATTTTAATTTTAATTTATTTTATAACCAACATATTTACGATGAAAACATTTCAAATTATGCATATGGATAATTATTATCTTCTCAAAATGCTTCTTTCTAAGACACTATAAATAAATTTTAAAGAACATGAAATAATTCTTAATTTTTTTTTATCAAAATAATAATATATTATATTCATAAGTAAGCTTGTGGGATGCTACAACCATTTTTATATAATATACTTTGATGCTACCCGTATGACTTACACAATATATAGCATAATTAGGCATATGTACATTTGATCAGATTGCATATTCATCTAGCCCTATTTTGTACTCCCTCTTTCTTTGCCACTATTACCATATTTTGTAACAAAAGTATAGTAATATGAGAATAACAAAAATAAATAGTTTAACAATAAGTGAAGTATGTGAAATGCACTTTAAAGACAGTTTGAAAGACTGAACTAAACGGCGCAATAAATTTAGTTAGCATTTTTAATGAAGGATTTCGTGTGTTCTTTAAAGTTGTGAAGCCTGTTCATAACCACAAAAGTGAAAGCCATAGACTAAAACTTTAAATGCTTAGGGACCTAGAATTGCTCTGTTATAGTAACTATACAAACCAAAAATTTAAATCTCAAAACCTCACGCCTTAAATAATTGTTGTGGACGGCTCTTTCAAGTCTCTAATGGCCATGTATGTTTCTAAAATCATGATAATTGCTAACCCTAGTTACCTCCTTCAAGTAACCATTGCCAACACCAATTTTTCTCAAGACTTGGACAAAGATTTCAACTACCACCAAAATCTTTTCTATTATATACCAACCACTCATGGCCACAGTTGTTACCACCCAACAACATTGTCTCTAAAAATTTCTTTTAAATCAATTGCCCTATTAATAATTCTCACCCAACACCCAACTAATTAACCTTTTTTTAATCAACCGTATAAAATCAGAACGAGTTGAACTTAAAAAAACACTAAACAATATTTTTTTATCAGATTATTGGTACGGGAAATATATGCCATGTTTTTCTTATGTAAGAGACATCAAGCTATGCAAGCAAAAAATTTTATGATAAAATGTTCTGTTTCTTTGTTTGTTTGTTTTTTTTTTTCTAAATCATACTTATTCTTATTGTTCAAAAAATAATTTAATCAAAACTAAATAGAATCCATAATCGTTCTTTGTTCAAACAAGCTCAATAATGATTTCATTTCCATAACCTTTCTTGATTGTTTCTTTTATCAACAAGTTATTATTTGCATGTTAAAGATGTGAAATGTCATATCATGATTTCCTTTTTGAAGCTCCTGAACCTTCCTCTAGTCACTGTTATTCTAACTAGGCTCCCCAAAATTTTACAAGTCAGCAAAACAAAAATAAACGTTTTGATCTATGCTTTTTAAACCCCTTTAAATCATAATTAATCTCCTTAATAGTATACTTCCATTTTCTAATATAAATATAAAGATAAATGCTACATGCATGAATAATGTTTGTGATGGTTGAATTTTCCTATATATATCATATTTATCTTTAAGTCTTGGATTTAATTAAACTCCAATATATATATATATATATATATATATATATATTTTATTTTTATATATATATATATATATATATATAATTATAATTTAGTTGTATCACTATACAATTATAAGTGCAAATGACTCGATAATAGATTAGAGTATAATCTAATAGCATCTTAGAATTAAAAGTGACCTTTTAATTGCTCTTGTTAATATACCCTATGCAAACTTGGAAAAAAAAAACCTAAGTGGAGTACATTGGAGTGGTATTACGTAATAACAACAAAATAAAACATAATAATAGGACAAGTTATTACCCGCATCATGTTGCTTAATCAAAAAAACTCACCAGACAATGCATCTCCACGTACAAGGTATTCACATAAGGACAAATTGAAGGCTATATTTATAAAATAAACAATATAAAAAGAACAACTTTTACGTTAGATCCTGCGCATACAGAGGTAAAGTTTGCATGTTTAATCAAGGTTTAGACGACAATAACATAATGTTATGGTCTTCCATGCAAAAGAAGTCGCCATGATCAAACTAGTACAAGGCAAAGTAAAACAATTTTCTTAGTAGGGTCACAAACAAAAAATTCAATTGAGAAACCAAACTATTTTTTTTTCAATTTTTTTATAAAAGATATTAATGTATAAATTATTTGGAAGAAATTTTCTTGTTCAACTTTGCAAAAATTAGGTTTTTAATTTATACATAAATTAGTTCAAATTATAAACTTATGTTTTTTTAATCTTACTTTCTTCTTCTATTATAGAAACCTCACAGGCAGGGCATCTTTGGTGTGTTATTGATTTTTCAAAACAAAAAAAAAATGTTTTGAGAATCAGAAATCAACTGCAGGCTCGTTATTTTTAATTTGTTTTTGTCTTATCCAATTTAAGAGTGAAAGGATGCTTGTTAGGTACGATTATAGGTATCAGCTTGTCTCATATACCTACTTTTGTTTTTTATACTCTATACATGGCTAAATATTTAACTCATACTAATTTTTACTCTTTCACAATTGCTAACAGATTACTTCATTTCCAATCAATATATTTTTTTTATCTAAATCAATTTTATTTACTTTGTTTAAACCTCATATATAATATAAAAATTATGCAAACTAGTATGTTCTAAGTTTAAATGTTGGAAGAGAAAGAAAGTAGGTAGAAGGTAGGGAGCATAGGCATGGTGATGGATATTTAAATTGAAGACATGAAAGTCAAAAAGGTGAACTAAAAAGAGTTGGGCACATTCTTTTACATTTATATTCATTATTTGATTTCTCTCTTTCAAGAGAAAGTGAGAAAGAGAGGCAGAAAGAGGAAAATGATTTAGCCATTCGGGTATAATATATATGCACATTATGATAGGAGTATATAGCGCGGCTTTTTCTCCAATGCAAGTTTTTGACTTATTAAAGGGGTTGGAATCATTGCACGAGGATTAATAGTTAGAAGGAGAAGTTAAAACGTGGTGGTTAAGAAATTATATATGGGGCCAAAACTAGGGTTTTTTGTGGATTGACTTGTGAAAACCATAAGTTACAACGTTGTGTTGTGTTGTGTAGTGTAGTGTGGTGTGAGATGGCTCCGAGGGGCATCTTTGGTTTCAGTGTCCTCTCACATGGATCCAATGGAAAAGACACGACAACTATAAAGTTAATTTTGTCCCCAACATCTTCAGACCAAAGTTCCCCCAAAGCATTCTGAGGAATCACAATGATTCTTCACCTTCTACGTCTTTCTCTTCTTTAATCAAATGGCTCTTCCTATGGAAGCGTGTGAAAGCAAAGAGCCCTTGCTCCTCCCCCACCAACCATCAAATCATAAATCATATGTTGTCTATAGTCGCATGTGCACACTCGTTACAATGCAAACATTTAATCGAAACAAATTTATTTTTAAGGATATGAGAGCCTCTCAAAACTATGTGAAACTTGACATGGATCGTTTAAAGGAAAATAATATATTGATTATTAAATTTTTATAATTTTTTACGGTCTGAAGTGACCATTTTTTCAGTGGTCTAGGAATATAAAGAAATAAAAAAATAAAAAATTACTTAAAAAATGTTACTTGAATTGTAAGAGAAAATTGTCAAACGTTATAGTTATTAGTCAAAATCGAACTCGTGACCTTAGCTCTAATACCAATTGTTAGAATTGAGCGCTTACCTCTGGACCAAAAGCTATAACTATTAGACTATTAGTCAGAACGCAACTCTTTTTACTTAAGAGTGTAATCGTCTAAGCGACACGATTCAATTGTGACCAAATCTATTTGACCTCTGTCACGAGACAATTGATGTCACCTGCAACAACAATATCTCCCTCAACAATTGTTGTACTAGGAATCCTACTTATAAATTGTAACTTGACCCACTTAATCTTTGCCACAGAACAATTATACAAACCACAACAATTATGACAACTTAATTTTTTATATCATGCTTAATTAAAAAAATAATACGAGAGATTAAGAAGGTAAAAGAAATTGTGTAATTTAGAATGAGTAACTAATCAATGGGTGGTTTTGCTAGTAGTTGGCTGAAATGAAATAGTGTAACTCACAAGCAAATTTAGACAGAAAGATAAATGAAGGACAAGCGTGATTGGCTACTGAACATAAGGGATTAAGCTGCATGCATGCATGATAGATGGAATATTTTTTTTCATAGAAATGGTTTCAAAAGGAAAAATAAACAACAAAAAGCTTAAAGCGATTTGCCTATAATTAATTTGATGTAGGTCCGAATAATTATGCTTTTGAATGTGGTAACAAACTTTTTGACTTAAGGTAAATACACTTGGCTATTGCCCATGGCGACACCGAAACACCCTATTTATAAACAAACAGGGAAGTATATTTTTAAAATAAATAAATAAGTAATTTAAATAATACTTGTAAGATTGAGAAAAAATAGGGTTTTTTTTATTTTTTAAAGAAGAGGAACGAGATATTTTTTAAAAAAACTAAAACGTATTTTACATATTTTAAAAGAATAAAAGAAACATATTTTATACTACTTTAAATATGTATATATGGCTTGAATCTATGTCAAAAATTAGGCACAGTATTACGAAAATCACAAAAGCTTAGTTAACCATCTTAATCACTTCTGGTAAACACATTGTCATCCTCCCCTTTGTTTTAAGATGATGAAAACCCTACTTCATATTATATATAGTTCAATTTTACGTAACCAACTTGGTTATGACTTTTTTTTTTTTTTTTCAAGAATGTAATCATTAGTGTAAGATTTCTAACCTATTTTGCTCGTGCTAAGGAACAAATGGATTTTATATAATAAAAATTATTACCATATAAATATTTTTCCTTTGACATGATTTATTTATTTTATATTAAAATTATATTTGCAGAATTTGAATTTTGTATCATTCGGTTAAAGAATATAAATCATTATCACTTATGTAAATTCATTTTAGTGGCCAAATAAAATGCTTTGTCATGGTGTTTTGTCTACGGAAAAGTCAAAGTTGCACAACGTAAAGGCGAGTAGATAATTGAAACGATCTTCCACTAAGCTGCACTTGCTTATTCTTCCTTCTATGGAAGTGCGTTAGGTTAAGTACTTCTTTCATCAGCAGCTTTACCCATTATTAATTGTGATTAATTAAGCGGGATATAATTTTACCTATTTTGTGGGTAACTGTGGCTCATAACATGGGTAAGTACTTCGACAGAATGTGTCACGACTTGACGTAATAAATACGTTTTCAAAATATAATGAACATATATATATATATATATATATATATATATATATATATATATATATATATATATAAGTTTTCCAAATATAAATATGAAGACAAATAAACTTACAGAGTCGCTTTTTTTCTGTTATGAAATCCCATTCAAATGTTATGCTATTTATTTCATTAAAAAATAATGAATTGTAAGAGATTTCAAGATTTCTTGATAATAGGGGTTTAAGTTTGATCGTGGTTGATAAGATCAATAGAGTAACCATTAATTTATTTAACTAACTTATTAGTTTGATCAATACTGTTTGATAAATATATTAAGGTAGATTTATTTTATATGTTTTAGCTCATAAGTTATGAACTATTTAGGTTAATTTTTAAGTCTTAATTTATTTAATTTTTATTATTATTTCTTATATTTTAATATTTTTTATTATACTTATTTTTTTTATCTATTATTACTTATTTCAATCATATAAAAACAATCCATTAGTGTATAACTTATATTATTTATTAAAACTCCAACTCTATGATTTCATTAAATGTTGAAAGCAACAAAACATAAAAACATGTAAGTTTTTTTTTTCAAACAATAAATCATGAAGATACAAGTGTTTTTGTATGTCAAATGATATAACATTGAATAATCTTGTTTTACGTTTGATAAACATATTGTGATGCTTAGACGATACACATATAGCCTTAAATTAATATCTTTTTTTCTTTTAATATCCTTGTGTTTATTTTGTGTTGCAAGGAATATATGTTTCTTATACCAAGAGGTTTTGAGTTACATCTCTTCAATAATTTCTTAGAACTCGAGCTAAAGTTGTTTTGCTTCAACATAGGTGCATACTTTGTCAACCTTTAAAACTCTATCTCTTTAGTTCAACTATATGTTTTTAACAAGTTTGAGTAAATACATGCTATCCAAGGAAAGGTAAAAACATCTACTTATTGAGATGCTGCTTAAAGAAGAGAAAAACATTTAATGCATGCATGAAACATATTTAATGCATTGCAAGTTCATCAAAGGCAAGGAAGATGATCGAGTGTGAAACTTGCTTAACAACTAGAAAAAAGATTGGTTTTTTCCTCTTATACGCCCATATAAAGCCTCTCTTTAAGAGGAAGAGTAGAAGAGTTCAATTTGTAATAAAAGTGATAAAAACACGATCAAAATCTTTCTAAATCCTGAAATAGCTTTGTAAAAACATTGTTATGCTTGCTTTAAAGAATTAGTGTTTATCCTTATAAACATGAAAAGATATAACCATTCTCTAACGAGAAAATATCATGATCTTTTGATTATATTTCACACAATTTATGTCTTAGTCGAGAATAACTTGTTCTTAAAAAATACTTATGTTAGTTAGAGTGGCTTATTGTCAAACAATACATGTGTTAATTAAGAATGACTTGTTAAATAATACTTTAATGAATTAGTCAATCTAAAAAAATTGATATAAAAGTATTTCAAATTAAAAAAATAAAAATGTAATTTTCTAAACAATAAATAAAAATTAATTTTGATTAACACTTATTAATTAGATAACGTAATTTTTTTAAAAAAATTAACAATTTATCCAAATAAAAGAAAACCATATACAACTTTTAAAAGATCATAAAAATTCTAATTTTTTAATAATAATTAAATTATTTAAAATACCTAAAATCATGATTTAATAATAATATATTTTTTTTAGAAATACTAATTTTATTTATATATATTAAAATGTTTACAATGATATTATTTTATGTTCTTTTATATTTATCAATTAATTTACAAAAGACTAATAATAAAATAAGCTATCTTGTAAACGAAACTTATAAACAAAAAGTTAATTTATCAACCAAAAAGTTAACTTATTAGTTAGTTTTACCAAAAGTATTATTTTAAGCATATATGTTTCTTATAAAAAAAATTTGATTATATAATATTTTTCAAAATATAATACTTGATTATCTTTAACTAACAAAATCAGTTTAATATGTTTACTTATGGTTTGAGAAGTCTATATATACATGCCACCATAGGAAGTGTGATAATCATATAATTACTTTACTCTCATATATTTACTTATCCTCTCTTACTATTTGAGAGTGGAATAATCTTTGCAAGTAGACATTCTCCTCTTGGTGATTTAAAAGCTCGGTTACATGTCAGTAATCAAGTTAACCCACCTTAGAGACTACTCGACCAAATTTAGTAACAACATTTGGGGTCCACAATGGGGCTCAGGTAAAAATTTATCTTGCGTCCACATTTTATATGATCCTTACGTGATGTGATGACTTATTGAGATGGGCTGTGGAGATAGTTCATCACGATTAAAATCATTTTGCTCGTGCTACGATCATCATTTATTGTAAACATTTTTTAATTTCTTTGAGGAATACTGATACGATTTGTCCAGAAAAGAGTACGATCATTTATGAATTTGGTTCCTCTCGTAACATAAACAAATAAAATCATAGAAGAACGCGAAAATAAGACAAGGATGGAGAGGCCACAATCTAGCAAATTGATGAGTCAATGAAGATTCACCACAAAGATCTCAATCTTTGATAATAATCAGTGTTCTATAACAAGAGAATCATCTCTCAATGAATTCAAAATTCATATAATGACTATTACAAGTGCTTACATCTATTTCTGGTGCAAGTATATATAGACCACAAGTGTTTAAGCAACCGTAGAAACCCAAAAGAAAGTCCAAAGATATTAGGCCACAAAACTAACTTGAAAGCGCAGTCTGCAAATGTGAACACTCGCCCAACGACACAAAAAAAAAAAAACTTCGCCCAATGAACCATGTCGCTTAATGTAAGACCCAGGAAAATTAAGTAAATAAATAAATATTTATTTAATAAATGTGGGGGAATGAATCTATAAAGTAATTAATGCGAAGAATTATGACAAAGGAGTAATGGTAGCTTAAGTGGTTAGACATGCTTGGTGTGTTTGAGGGGGAACTTGGGTTTAAGTCTTGTGTATGTCATTAATGTGATGTTTTAATTATTTAATTTGTTGTGGGCACATATATGAACACGTGGCATGGTGTTATAAATATATGTGTGCATAATATGTCAAGAAACATCTAGAGGCTGATGGTTGTGCATTATGTTTGATAATTGGGTGGATGTGAATTTGAACCTAGAATAGCGTGAAATATTATGATTCTTCTTTTTGGCTAGGTGTGATGTTTAGAGCTTTTCTTCACACATTTGTGATTCTTATTATTATAATATATATTTATATTATTATTATTATTATTTATATTATTTATACTATTATTTTTATTACTATTTTTATTTTTATTTATTATTATTATTATTATTTTACGATTATTATTATTGTCATTATTTTTATTATTATTACTATTATTATTATTATTATAATTATTCTTATTCTTATTCTTATTATTCTTATTATTATTAATTTTATTTTATTTTA
>Ga0209589_1010220_pt1 | contig 13756 bp, 10 predicted proteins | sample CowpeawhiteBW_FD_187525 | JGI IMG/M metagenome (GOLD analysis project Ga0209589, IMG submission 187525) | Root nodule microbial communities of legume samples collected from California USA - Cow pea white BW (SPAdes) (version 2) | ecosystem: Host-associated > Plants > Roots > Nodule | place: USA...
GATGCCAAGTGTCTCCCATGTAGTCCTCCTCCTTTCTTATTCCTACAAAAAGCAAATTAAGGAATTTATTAGCATGTTGGTTTAAGGTTAAGCTAATCTTGGGTCAACAAGTCCACCCTTAAGTCAAGGTCAACAAGTCAACTCAAAATAGTCAACCATAACCAACTTCAAGAAATTAAAACTAAAGAAATGCAAAATAAAGATAGAGAGGATAATGCCTTCCCTTTTGTCATGCTCCTAGTGATCATCCTAGGGTTGGCCTCCTTGGAACTTGATGAGGTGGTCACATCTTCATCAACTATACTCAAGATAACTTTGATGGTAGTCATCTTGACAACAGGAGAGAAAATTTCTGTGAAGTCAATTCCCCGTTTCTGTTGGAACCCTTTCACTACGAGTCTAGCCTTATATCGTTTGCTGCCATCTAGTTCTCTTTTAACCGATAGACCCACCTGTTTTGAAAAACCTTCTTTCCTTCTAGAAGCTTAGTTAAAGACCATGTCTTATTCTTCTGAAGAGACTTTATCTCGTCTTCCATACTAGCTCCCACTTAATAGATTCATCTCCCTACATAGCTTTAGCAAAATGCTCTGGCTCACCAGCATCAGTCAATAACAAGTAATGCAATGAAGGGGAGTACCTTTGTGGTGCTACAATTGTTCTGCTAGACCTTCTAGTCGGTAATTCAGTAGTTACTGACTCTACTATCTATTCAGATTCTGACCCAGACTCTGACTCAGGCTCTACTTCTGTATTTTGCCTTTTGTTGACTACATCACTTTCTTAAATTTCTTCTAATAATACATGCTCTAGCTGTTTATTTGCATTTACAAATTCTGCAGTCAAGTCCTTATAGAACATGTTTTCATTAAAAGTAACATTTCTACTTATGATAATTTTCTTGTTTTGGTCATCCCAAAACCTGTAGCCGTACATGTCAGATCCATAACCAATGAAATAGCATCGCTTTGCCTTACGGTCCAATTTATCTCTACTATTAGAGTTCAAAAAAATATATGAAGCACAACCAAAAACTTTCAGATGTGAAAGGTTTACCTCATTTCCAAACCATACTTCTTCAAGTAACTGATAGCCTAAAGGAACTGATGGTCCTCTGTTTATGAGATAGGTTGTTGTGCTTATTGCATCTCCCCAAAATACCTTGGGTAATCCTTAATGGATTCTCATACATCTTGCTCTCTCATTCAAGGTTCTGTTCATTCTTTCTGCCACACCGTTTTGTTCTAGTGTTCCTAGAACCGTCTTGATCATTCTGATCTCGTTCTCTGAACAAAACTCCTTGAATTGACTACTGTCATATTCTCCACCATTATCAGACTTCAAACATTTAATCTTTAAACCTGTTTGAGTCTCAACCTCCTGTTTCCACCTTTTAAACACAGAAAACACATAAGATTTATTTTTAAGAAAATAAACCCATACCTTTCTTGTAGAGTCATCAATGAAGGTTACGTAATACTGTGAACCTCCAAGGGATTTTACTAGAGCTGGCCCCCAAACATCTGTATGCACTAGTGCTAGTCTTTTAACTTTAGACGACTTACTTGTTTTTGAGAAGCTAACCTTTTTCTGCTTTCCAAAGATACAATGTTCACAAGGTCCAACATCAACATGCTTCAAGTTAGGTATTTTACCTTTTGAGACCATGAGCTTCATTCCTTTCTCACTCATATGGCCAAGCCTCTGATGTCACAAAGAGGAATTGTTGCCAACTTCTGCAACTGATATCATATCCTCATCTACAATCATGTAAAGAGATCCTTGCTTCTTTCCATGAGCAACAACAAGATTACCTTTCATTACCTTCCAATGTCCATCTCCAAAGGTGGTGTAATGCCCCTCATCATCCAACTGCCCTATAGATATTAAGTTTCTCTTTGAGGCAGGAATATGTTTGACATTATTCAAAGTCCACACACTTCCATTAGAGGTTCTGATATTTATATCACCTATTCCTATAATATCAAGAGATTTCCCATCTGCAAGGTAGACCTTCCCAAACTTTCCTGGAACATAGTTAGATAATAATTCTAAGGAAGGTGTAGTATGAAATGATGCACCTGAGTCCATAATCCATGAGTCAATAGAACTATCTAGACTACATAATAGTGCATCTTCAATTTCATCAGTTGCTACATTTGCTGATTGATCATCATATTGCCTCTTGTTGTTGTTGTTGTTGTTCTTCCTTGGAGCCCTATATTGATTTGTAAAGTGACCCCTTTTCTAACAATTCCAACAAGTGATATCATTTCGGAATTTTGGTTTTGATTTCTCTCTAGACTTTGATCTGCCTCGACCTTGATTACGACTTTTTGGCTATTTCTTCCTCTAGTTTCAGTACTCAATGTTGAACCAGAACTAGAACTAAAAGATTCCCCTGAACTTTTCCTGCGAACATACTCGCTTAAGATCAAGTCACAGATGTTATCAAGCTTCAACTTACTATTACTTGTAGAATTACTAACTGTAGTAACAGTTACACTCTAATTTTCCGAAAGAGATGATAATAAAATGAATGCTTTCACCTCATCATCAAATGTTATCTGCACAAATATCAAATATACGGTTGTGTTCTCATACATATTTGATAACGCCTTCATCAAATATACGGTTGTGTTCTCGTTCATGATGTTGAACACAACATTCTTGGCTAATATCAACCGGATCACATCGAGTGTTTGCCGATCTAACAAATCCCAATCTGACTGCTCCATGTCGGTTGGCTTCTGCCCTGTTAAGGGTAGATACAACTTCTTTTGATACAGGTAGTCCTCTATCTGCATCTTCCAGAACCCGAAGTCACTGCCATCAAACTTCTCAATCCTCACCTTCCCTTCTTCCAATGCCATTGCTATTGCTGCTTGACGAAAGCTCCTACTGTTTTTTACCAAAGCTCCTGCTGCCTTTGACCAAAGCTCCTACTGTCTTTGACCAAAGCTCATGCTGCCTTTGACCAAAGCTCATATTGCGGCTTTTGACCAAAGCTTCCACTACTTCTCTAAACTGAGATTCCCAAGAAGAAAATGAAACCAAATCAAGCACCATAATACTAACATAGAAAGGATTCTCAAATGTCAAATCCCTAACCCTCATTCTTGTATTTCTTCTCCTTCTTTGCATCCACTGTTCCCACACTCTTCTCCAAACTGAACCTCTTCTCCCTGGCCATCATTAATGATTTCACACTCCTCCATTCTCCCTCTTCTTCAACACGCAACTCAAATCCCCTTCTTTTCCCCCTCTTCTCCCTCACGCTTTTGAAATTATGTTTTGTTTTCAATTTAGATTTCATCGTTTTGGTTTCCTTCAATTTCAATTTTGTAATTGTCTTTTCCGTTGGTATGTTTTGTTTGTCGATAACACTAACCTAATTTTGTATGACCCGTGAAAATAATTATAATTCTAAGGGATAATTGGATGTGAGAAATGTTAATTGAATTGATATGCAAGGTCATAAACAAAGGTGGAGAGTAACACAATTGGCTAGAGCCTTGTCAAGGCATAAAGATCTTGTGTTGAGTTATTATAACTATAAATTCTCAACAATGTCAAATATATAAATATGGAAATAATTCATGTGTTCTAATTTACAACCTATATTTCATTGGTGTTGTAAAGTTGTCATTTTGAATGAATTTGTCGTTTTTTAACTTAGAAATTATTTGAAAGGTTCAACCAAAGTTGTCTAATTAGGCGATGTAAGACCCAAGAAAATTAAATGATTAAATAAATAATTATTTAGTTATATTTTTAATAAATTCGTATATTGCATGAATTGTATTGGTAATCTACTGATATGATCCTATCCAGGGAAAAGTATGATCGTTTTTGAATTTGAATCCTTAAGAGGCACGACACGAATAAATCAGAGAAGAACACGAAATAAGACAAAGATGGAGGATGCCACAATCTAGCAGATTGATAAGTTAAGTGAAGATTCGCCACAAAGATGTTAATCTTTGATAAAAACCGGAGGCCTAAGCCAAGAACAAAGAAAATCCTCTCTTTAATGAAATCAAATTCAATATATGACTAAAAGTGTCCACATCAGTTTTTGGTACTCTATATATATAGACACATAAGCTTAAGAAAACCTGAGAACCCTACAAGAGACCCAAACCCAAAACATGAAAACATAAACTAATTTATAAAAGAAAGCCCAAAGCCCAAAAACATAGAACATAACTAATTTCTAAAAGAAAACCCAAAGTCTAAAAACATAAACTAATTTTCTTAAAAACTATCCCTCAAATGTGCTTCAAGCCATGATCTTCATATTCTTTGAATTTTAGATTGCTTGTGGCATCAAGAGCCTTGAATAGATTTGATCTTTCAATCTCTTGCTCATTTCCCTTATCATAGGTCCTTTAAAATGTAAAGGTTCATCTTCAATTTCTTCTTGCATGGAATCTTGGGATAGTCCTCTATCATTCCCTCCTTCTTGAAGATAATTTGTCCTCAAATTCGTACCACTTGAAGTTTAGGAGATAGTCTTCTATCATACCCTCCTTCTTAAAGAGAATTTATCCTCAATTTTTTCTCACTTGAAGATTCCTTATCATTCTCCCATGTTTGGGGAGAATTCGACCCGAATTCTGAAAGGTCCTGTGCACAAACAGAAACATAAATCAAAGACATAAATCTAAAATAAAATAAAAAAAATAGAAATTCTACAAAAATGAGATTTGCATCCTGGAAAAAGCCAATCTCTTATTATCAAAGATTTTGGAGGTCTGCCTCCAGGGTCAAAAACCCACTTGCACAATTCATCAAACAATTTTAAATTAGAGATAAAATGCTCAAAGAAAAGAAAAGTAAAATTGCTCAAACAAACAATCATGAACATATATTTCTATGCTTGTGTCTTGTGTTATCATCATTTTGTCTTCCCATTGTTGATCTCCTTGTTGCTTGATGCCTGAAGTATCCATTTTGTCTTCCTGAAGTATCCTTTCTTCTTTTCATTGTTGATGCCATTTCTCTTTGATGAATAGTTCGTCCATAGGCAATAAAATAATAATAAGAAAGTTAGTACCTTTTTTCATTGGCAATTCATAATGCTCTCTTATTTCTTTCTCTTTTTCTCTCTTTTCTTCCTTCTCTCTTGTTCTACTCTCTTCTTTCTTTGCTTTTTCTTGCTCTTCTTTCTCTTTTCTCTCTCCTTCTTCTCTTTCCTCTCTCTCGCTCTTTTCTTTCTCTTCTTTTTCTCTCTTTTCTTTCTCGTCTCTTTTGCTCTTTTCTTTCTCATCTTTTTCTCTCTTTTCCTTTGCTTCATTTTCTATAAGTGTTTCCTTCTCATGAGCTCTTTTTAGCTTTTGCTCTTGCCTTTTTTTTAATACATCTAATTTTTGCATTGTCCTTGCTTCCTCCTCTCTCAAGTATGAAATGTAGTTATTGAGGTCTTCATGAGTCATAGGACTTGCATCCCTATTAGGACATTGATGAGTTTCATGTCCATAACCTTCACATTTGGAACATCTTAGTGTACTTGTCTTTGGCAATGATTTTCTATCAGGATTGTGCTTCCATTTAATACTAGCAATCTTGCTATTTAGCTTTATAATTCTAGATTCAAAGGCATTCACGTCTGCTACCAAGACCTCATAAACACTAGGTGTATCTCTACGTGTCACTTTCTTGGTACGTTCAAGTCCTTGAACCAAATGATATTGGTTAGTGGGAGGATAATTTAAACCATATGTTAAACCAGTTCCAGAAGGATGCCTCTATGGAAACATGTTTCATTACTCAATATTTGCTAATTCCTGCAAGACAATGTTAGTATAATAAAATATATTTAGGACCTCACCACTTCGCTAAGTGTTTCATTCAATTTTCCACTTGTGTATCACACTTATAGGTTTTTTCTTAAATGTACTCTCTTGCCTTTTACCACTCAAATTCCCTTTAGGCTTTGGCAAAGAACTCCAGTAGCTTAAGCAAAGAGTGAACAAAAAAAGTGAAAAACGTTGCGAGATCTAAGTCTTGACTCAAGAGGTGAAAGAAAATACAAAACTCTAGACAAAACTTCAACGAATTTTAAAAACATAAAACAAGAAAATTAAAATTAGAAAATAATAGGACTACCAAAGAGATTTAAAGGAGACAACATGGAGACTCTAAGAGAAAGACTGATTGCAAGTAGATATCAATAAACCACAAATAAAATTGCAACAAAAAAGTTGTGTTGAACTCCCCATTTTTTTATTTGATCCTTTTTTTTGCAATATATATTTGTTTCCTTTTGACTTTGATCCACAATATATTTTTTTGTTGTATTGTTTATTTTTTTTTACAGTTCAACACAAAAACAAACTAAACAATTTATCCTTCAAACCCTCATACTCATGTAAATAAAAGTAAGTGCACTTGCAAATCCCAAACACAAAAACAAATAATTTCCACGAATCAAATGTAGAAATACACAATTTAAACAAAGAACAAAAAACCAAAAAAAAAATGCCAAATAAAAAAAATCAACCAAATTGGAAACAACCTTAGGGGTTTTACTCCTTACAAATAAAACAAACAAAATTTAAAACAAAATACAGAACAAACAGACATTGACAATTGTAGTTCTTTTCATATGATAGAAAAATAACATAGAAGAGGAAATTCAAACCAGAACGTTGCTCTGATACAAGATGATATGATCCTATCTAAGAAAGAGTATGATCAATTCTGAATTTGAATCCTCAAGAGACACGACACGAATAAATCAGAGAAGAACGCGAAATAATACAGAGATGGAGGATGCTACAATCTAGCACATTGATAAGCCAAGTGAAGATTCACCACAATGATGTTAATCTTTGATAAGAATCGGAGGCCTAAGCCAAGAACAAAGAGAATCCTCTCTTTAATGAAATCAAATTCAATATATGACTAAAAGTGTCCACATCAGTTTTCGGTACTCTATATATATATATATATATATATATATATATATATATATATATATATATATATATATATATATATATATATAGGCACATAAGTTTAAGAAAACCTGAGAACCCTACAAGAAGACCCAAACCCAAAACATAAAAACATAAACTAATTTATAAAAGAAAGCACAAAGCCCAAAAACATAGAACATAACTAATTTCTAAAAGAAAACCCAAAGTCTAAAAACATAAACTAATTTTCTTAAAAACTATCCCTCAAATTTGCTTCAAGCCATGATCTTCATATTCTTTGAATTTTAGATTGCTTGTAGCATTAGGAGCCTTGAATAGAATTGATCTTTCAATCTCTTGCTCATTGCCCTTGTCATAGGTCCTTTAAAATGTAAAGGTTCATCTTCAAGTTCTTCTTGTATGGAATCTTGGGATAGTCCTCTATCATCTACTTTGTGTTTTTCTAGATTCTGTGTTGGTTTCTAGAAATTTTCTAGAAACCGCCTAACGACCTTCAAGGTCGCTAGGCGGCTCATGTGATTGTGTGTAATTTTCTGGGTTTCTGCCAGAAACTGCCTGGCAGCAGGAATTGGCTGCCAAGCGACACAACCTAGATAACCTAGTTTCTAGGGTTTTAGATGAACCACCTGGTAGTGATGAACACCCACCAGACGACGCGAGCAAGATTCGCTAGTTTTTGGTGTTTTGTGATTTTTGGGTTATTCTAATTTAGGAAAAGGAATCTATAACAAGTGGCTGAATGAGGGAGGCGATTAATTTTTGAATTACGTTGTAATTAGAGCTAATTGGAAGAAATTATATGAATATATTTTCATTATAAAAAAATATTGGAATTACCGATGGAATTTTACCGACAAGCGTATTCTCATCGGTAAATGCAGATTTTGTTTAGCGATGAAAAATTGTGTCGGTAAAATCCGTCAATAATAATGATTTTATTTAGTAACAGAAAAATTTGTCGGTAAAATTCGTCGGTACATACATAACCTAAATCTGTCGATAAAATACGTTGAAATTTTTTTATATATTTTTGACGAATTTTCTGACGGATTCTTCCGCCCAAATCTGTATTACCGACTAAAATGTGTCGGTAAAATCCGTCAGTACTTACACAATTTTAAATTCGTCGGGAAATTTCTCGCCCAAAACTCAATTATAGGGTTGCGCCAGAAACAGATTAGGAAGAAAAAGAAGAGAAGAGAAGAAGAAGAAAAGAAGAAAAAGAAATTATAGGAACAGGAAAAGAAGGAGTATGACGAGGAGATGTTATGGTGGCGCACTAGTGACGAGGCGGTGGTACAACGACGACACGATGGTTATGCGACAATGGTGCAATGGGGCGGTGGAGGCACAATGGGGTAGTTAAGGAGAAAGAGAAAAGAAGGAAGGAAGAAGAGTGTTGGAAACTGGCGAACGCGGCGACGACAGTGGCGATGGCGGTAGTGGCAATGGAGTTACCGAGATGGAGTGTAGAAGGTTATGAAGGAAAAAAAAAACTAAAAGAGAAACCCTAAAACGCAAAAAGAAGAAAAAAGGAGGAGGAAGAAGATGAACCATTGCGCGTTATTTACCAACGATTTTTTTTGTAATTACCGACAAATTTTTCAGTCGGTAATTACTAATGGATTTACCTACGAAAAAATCTGTTGGTAATTACCAACAGATGTTTTCGACACCTTTTTCTGTCAGTAATTACCAACGAAACAATATTTCCATTAGTAAAATTTTACCGGCAAGAGTTTTATTGACAAATTTTTTACCGTCATTAATCCGTTGGTAATTTTAATTTACCAAACAATTTTAAACATTATTGACGGATTTTGACTGTTGGTAATATCAATTTTTCTTGTAGTGTTTAGGATTTGTGAAAAATAGGGGATTTTGGATTCAGAAAACTTTCAATGTATGATTTCCATCGAGTATTTGCGTATTAGCGTTTAAATTGATATTAGGTACTGTTTGGGGTATGATTGCTTGGTGAATTGTTGAAATAGACAAATGGAAGATATTAGGGGATTTTGGGTCTTCGTAGGTGTAAAGGAATTTTGAGTTTTTCCTATAATTGATGAATCACCTAGCGATACCTGCTTTGTCGCTAGGCGACAACACTGTAGTGGTTGCAGTGAGCATTTTATGAAGCGAGGTTTGTGGAGTTGGAATTTTGTGAGTGGTTAATTTAGTTTAGACAAGAAAAATTGTATAATAGTTCAAGCTTGTAATGGTGGGGAGTAGTATTGATTAGGGGTGGCAATGCGGGTCGGCCCAGCCCGTTTAGGCCCGGCTCGCACAACGCGGGCTGGTCCGCCCCGCCCCGCATACTTTATGCGGGCTGAAAACACTGGCCCGCCCCACATACTTCTTGGCCCGCGGGCCCGCAGGCCGGCCTGTTTTTTTTTTTTTATTTTTTTTTATGATAAAACTTTCAATGTTTAAAAATTGGGAAACTTTAAATTAACTAAATACTAAATACGAGAAAGTTTACTAATCCGATAACTTTAATGTTTAAGGTTGAAAGTGACGTTAAATGTAAGTTAAACTCGAGTCTTATTAATATTATATATTATTCCAATTATTTTCTTTAAAAGAGTCATCAATTTTGAAAAACCAACTTTAACAATACTTGAATTTAAAACTAGTTCCACTGACTTATTGGTATGCAAAATATACAACAAACAGTATAATAATTATGGACCTAATCCAGTTTGAATAAATAAAAGCTATAGTAGCAAAGTGCAATTGATCATGTCATGGTTCAGACACTGAAAATTGGAAAAAGCTATATATATGGGTCCATGCTCATGAGGAAACCCATATTGAGTTCACGTGAGTGCTGGGGTACGTTGTGTAAGAGTGTTGGATCCATGCCAGAGATGGAGTGGTTTCTATTATTGCATGGAAGCGCAAAAGAAGGAGAAAGAGAAACAAAGCAAAAAAAAAGAGAAGCTTGGAGAGGATTAGGTTACAACTAAGGTAGGGACTGCGAAGAACAAAGTTTTCAGGACTTTGAACATGTCCTTCCTTCATAATAGACCTTTATGATAGAAAGCGAATAAATGGACCCCAATTTTTTGGTTGAAGGAAGGAATCAAACTGTTGGATCATCAAAAAATAATTGTTCAGATTATGAGATATATTAATAGTCAAACGTATGCTTTCTAGATAGAGCAAAACATTTTTGTGTTCTGATAGGGACAAGTTTGTTTATAAACTATGTTTCACGAGGTTAACTCGAACTTCATGATATTAGCCATCATTGATCATACAGGTTCTGTTATTTGGTCAAATATGATGTTTACCTGGCCCATTTGTGTTAGTAAAGCACTGTCCTATAGTCTATGATTTCATGAAGATGACTTTATTATAACTGTCCTATTGGATGTGATTAAACGTACATGTTTAAATTAACCAGATATATTATTTTTATGACTTTTACAACATTTATAGCGGTTCATCTCAATCTCATATGCTACTTCTAATTCTCCCTTGAACACTCTACTTAAAAGGTTTCACCGATCAAATAAAATTGATTACGAACAAGAACATAAACCTATCCTAGTTAGACAACCATTAAACCTTTACAATTATCACAAGTACAAATAGCTCGAGTATCAATCTCTCGAATATATTGATAATTTGAAATTATCATTTTTTTTTGTTTATTTTTATCTTTTATAGTTATTTTATTATTATCTTTTGAGATATTTTAGGTTTTATTTAATAAATGGGAAAAGATAAATATTTTGTTTAGATTACGAACATAATCAATGGAAAATCTAAATATTAAAAGAATATATCAACAAAATCAGTTATCCATCGAGTTGTTACTTCAATTACAAATCATAAGATTTGATAATATATCAAAGATATGAAATCTCCAAAGATTAAAAGATATATATCAAGGATTATATATTATAATTTATTGAAGTACAAATTTCAAGCCTAGTCTAGTTCTGAAAAATCTATAAATAGAAGGCTTGAGATTGTTAAAAAGACATTCCTTAATTCTTCAATTCCTCAATTCTTCTAAAAATATGTGGAGGCAAAGGAGCATTCAACAATATTCCTTTCTAGTGTTCATAATGTATAGGACTAACTAACTCCCGTATTCATGGAGTTGGACGTAATGTATCTTAACTTTTTGTGATTTATGCTATTCAATATATTTCTTTTTTGTACTCTTGTGTTTTATTCTCAATCTTAAATGCAAGATAATTATTAATTGCATATATGTGGGCATCTAATCATTGGACACGATATTAGAGTCCAGACTAGAAAAAACAACTAATTGATTCTGATTCTAGTGAAATCCTAAAATAGTAAATTTAACAAAAATAAGTAATTCAGAATAAAATTCTCAATTCAAGCTAGACTAGAAAACCTAGAATATACTTAATGGGTCAAAATTTGTTAAATGCATGAAATGGGGCAATTGATGGTTCATGCATGATTTAATACACTAAATAAACTTGCTGAAATTCATAGATCATCATAATCACAAAAATGTAAAATTAAAGGTGAAAGCAATTTAAAGAACAAAAAGCAGGAAAGTTAACTACATCACCTAACTTTAGAGAAGATGAGGAAATTAACTACTAGATCTAAACCTAATGGTTATAACACTTCAAGAATCATGAAAATACATTAGAAATAGTGAAAATTGGTCAAAAAAAGCATTAAAACTAGAAATCATCATATGAGTTGTGAAATTGTGAGACAATGAAAATGGCATTTTAAGGACAAATGCAACACCCCAAATTGGGATGTCACGGAAATTTATAAAACGTACACTTTTAGTAGAAAACAATTATTGATAAAACGAAATTGTCTAAAAGAATTATAAGATTTCGTAGCTCAAAACATGAATCGTCTAAAACTTTCCAAATAACAACGTCAAGTAAAAGAAATACATTGGAATGCGTGGAAATAGCAGTATATGCAGTGGCCATTGGAACATGTGGTGCTTGGTAGTAAGGATGGTCCTGCCAGGCAATAATTGCAAAATCAGAGACTCTTGAAGAGTGTGATGCCTAGCAGCGTGTGGTATCCGCCAGGCGACTTGTAGCGACTCATCACCTGGTGGCGCTTAGGCTACGCCAAGCAATAGCATAGGGGCAAGGCTGAATTGGGAACGTTTTACAAGGATTACATGACTTTGGATGATACCTATGAATATGAAACTTCTTAAGGACCATTCATGAATTATGGCACGAAATGGATGTTAAACACGTGGCAATCCCGGGTTGTGGCCTGGTGACATTGGAAATCCGGTGTGAGCATATGAATTGTAGCTTGTATTGGTTGGCTCCACTTCATTGGCAATCACGGGTAGTGGCATGTGATGTTGGGAATCATGTGTTGAGAATACGAATTGTGGTTCGTATTGTGGAGCTCCACTTGGCATTACGAATGGTGGTTCGTAACATGATATTTCCGCACGTGTGATCTACGAGTGGTGTCTTGTAGAGGTGGAACCACGAGTGGTGGCTCGTGGAAGCAAGTGTTATCTTAAGGCGATTATCATAGTGTGTAGAGTCTGGATATATATGATGGTGGCCATGATTTCTAGTGTCGAAGGGCCCGAGAGGGGCTAGCATGGGGATTAATTTAAAGACTTGTATTTATTTTATTTTGATTTCAGTATGATTATAAGATTTGGAATTGTAATATTTTTAATTGGATTATGGTTTTACATGTAAGTGCTCGAAATAAAGATTTCAATTTTTCCCACGTTTTGGGAAAAAGGTTTATTTAAATGCTGAGTATTTATTTATTTTTATTTATTTAAAATAGTAATATCTGACTAGGATGTTACACTAGAAGCTGTGAGACTACTTTTAACATATGCTTGCATGTGTAATTTCAAACTTTCTCAAATGGATGTGGAAAGTGCATTATTGAATGGTGTCTGAAATGAAAAATTGTATGTATCACAACCTCTTTGCTTTGAAGATCACCTTTATCCTAATCATATTTTCAAATGGAAAAAGGCTTTGTATGGTTTGAAACAAGCACTATGACAATGGTATGAAAGGCTAAGCCATTTTCTTTTATAAAAAGGATATGCTAGAGGTGTAGTTTATAAAACACGCTTCTATTAGAAAACATGCAAGTGATGTTATACTTTTTCCAATGTATGTTGGTGATATAATCTTTGGCTCAAATAATAACTCTATGCATGAAGAGTTTGTTGCAACTATGAAAGGTAAATTTGAAATGTCCATGATAGGTGCGCTAACCTACTTCCTAGGGCTGTAAGTCAAGCAACTAAAGCAAGGGAAATTTTTAAGCCAGTCAAAATATTGTTTTGACTTGCTAAAAAAGTTTGCAATGGAGAATTGCAAAGAGGTTGCCAGTCCAATTGCCACAAATTGTCTTATGGATGCAGATGAGGTTGGGCAACAAGTTGACTCCACCAAATATAGAGGGTTGATTGGTTCTTTGCTCTATCTAACAACAAGTAGGCTAGATATTTAGTTTAGTGTATGCTTGTGTGCAAGATTTCAATCAAATCCAAAGGAGTCACACTTTAAAGTTGTAAATAGGATTCTCAACTATCTGAAAGTTGCAACTAGGGATGTCAAAAAAATCCGTACCCACGGGTATCTGCGGATAAAACCCGTAACGGGTAGGAAATGGATATTAAAAATGGATACCCGCTATCCGCGGGTATGGGTATTTTTGGTACCCGCATGTTAACGGGGCGGGTACGGGTATCATAGTATCCGTACTCGTGGATACCCGTACCCGCTAAACTTTACCTTATATATATATATATATATATATATATATATATATATATATATATATATATA
>Ga0209589_1010223_pt1 | contig 13754 bp, 4 predicted proteins | sample CowpeawhiteBW_FD_187525 | JGI IMG/M metagenome (GOLD analysis project Ga0209589, IMG submission 187525) | Root nodule microbial communities of legume samples collected from California USA - Cow pea white BW (SPAdes) (version 2) | ecosystem: Host-associated > Plants > Roots > Nodule | place: USA...
TTTTATATTCTTTGTGTATAGTTTATACAATGACATGATTTGATAGTCATCACATTTTATGACCTTTGAAAATATCCAAGAGTATGTCAGTTAAGTAAGAGTTAAGTCTGGTTTCAATAAGTTGAGATTAAACCAGTGTCAAAGTGGTTGTATTTGGGAAGTCACAGTTTGGTACACTGCGGGATGAAAGGCAGGGACCATGGTGGGGTCTAAGGAAGTTTTACCAAGTAGGTGAATATCTGGATAGTTCAGAATAACGCACTGGACTAGGATATTCATAGGCCAAACTTGGGACTATCCGATACTTGCTCGGCATCGCCAAGGTTAGGTAGTGAGTATATATCTCTTTTGTGAGCCAATGAATGGCTAATATTCTCGAGAAAGAAATAATTATGATTGTACCAATATTTTATGAGAAATACTCAACTACTTAATCACTTCCCAAATGCATTGTTTGTTGAGTTTATTAAGATTGATATTTAAGGCTTATAAAGACCTCACTCCTTTCATATTTTTCTTTCATATGTACTTGTTGCATGAGCAGAAGAGGAACCTGCTCAGTGAGAGTTGTTCGGGATATTATTGGTGGATCTTCTGAAGATTGACTCATGGATAATTTCTATTTAGGAGATATTAAAAATATAGATAATTTTCTATTCTGATGTAGAACTCTTAATATTTTACAAATATATATTTTTGTAATATTTCATGAACAATTATAGAGATGTAAACTATATATATAAATATAAAGTTATGTTATTATTAATGTTCTCTCAAGGTTAATCTTATAGTAAAAAAAAACAATTAATTCCATATCTTTTTATCAAATAATAATAATTATTATTTAGTATAGTAGTCGGGGTGTCACAGTAATTCACTTAAAACGATATTTCTCCAAAATAACAAAATTTTATGTTATTATATACTCATTATACTTCATTTAATTGTCTATAACATCACACTCACAATGATTATAATCCCCTTTTCAATTTCATAATAATATTCTAATTATCCAACAAATCCAAATAAGTATATATATAATTATACGCTAAATCTTCTCACAATTAATTTAAATGTCTATATAATTGACTATATTTATTTATGTATTGCATCAGCTAAATAAAATATATTGTTAACACATTTTATCTAGATGATGCAATCCTTGCATAAACAAATATACTTAATTATCTTATCTTATTTGAAGATAAGGTACCTATTAACAAAACTATTATACATTTTTATAAACCAAACTATATTATTACAACTCTTAATTATTTTTAAGTATAACATGTCATCACTAAAACAAAAATAAAATCAAAGTATAACAAAATATATCTCTTTTTTAAATATTAAAATTATATTTTATAAAAAATAAAGAAATACAATTAAGTATTTGTAAAATTTCATGTAAATAAAGTAAAGAGATAAAATATTTAAAAATTGAAAGCAATTTAATAACTTGTGTTAATATGATTTGTCAAATTAACTATGAATTTATAGAAATATAAACTTTTAGAGTTAAACTACAATTAGTTAAAATTAAAGAAAAAAAAATTAAACAAATAAAAAATTGTATTAAAATTGTCAAGAGTCTTAAGAGTGAAAAAAAAAAACCAAAAAATAACAAGTGCCACGTGCACGAGGACTCAGCTTTAATATATTAAAATTGATAGTAGAATTAATAAATTAATATTTTATTTTATATAAGAATTAAATTTGTATGTATTTTTTAACATGATATTTGTTGGGGAGGGGTTTGGAGATTTATTTGTTCTCAAAGGAAAGTGCCGAAAAAAAAGAAGATGAGATAAAGGTGAAAAGTAATAAAGAAAATATACAAAAGATAAAATAAAAAGTAATAAAACGAAGTACAAAAAGAAAATGTAAACTAGAAAAAGAAAACGTTAAAAAGCAAAGTAATTATTATTAAATAGAAAAAAGACTGCTAATCTAGCTTGACCGTAGACACGTGGACATTGGAGGTTTGTAATTTTAATTAGGCTAATTGTTGATATTGGAGGTTTGTATTTTTAGTTAAGTTTATGTTTTTGCCCATTTACTTGTCTTTTAAGGTATACATAACACATATCGCATCTTATAAGGTTAGTTTTTTGTGTATCTATAACATATTTTTTGTAACATTTTATATACGGTCAATATTACATAATATATTTTTCTATTGTCTTTATTATTTTCTCTTTTTTATATTATTGTTTTACTTTTTGTGATAAAATGTTTGAAATTTCTTTTATGATCATGTCCACAACCATAATCACTAGGACGATTATAACCACGACCAAGGTCACAACTATGATCATGAAGATATGAATAATAGATATTGTTGATAACATGTTATGAAATAAAATTAATAAGAGAGAAAATAAGAAAAGGAATGAGATATGGTTGCATTCACTTCTGGAAACGGAACAAAACAAGTCTCATGAATTTTCATTAAAAATTTCGTTGTTTTGTTCAACCACTAAGGACATGAAATCAATTCAGAATATTTGTAAAATCTTTCTCACGATATTGTTGTTGTGAGAGGAAATTATTTGCTCATATCTTTTATTTCTTTCTTTAATAACATCACCAAGACCCATTACATAAATTTATTTCACCATTTAATATCCAACATAAGTAGTTCTTCCTTGTGATATCAATAATCACAAATTCAAATTTTGCAAGATTTGACATATTTAGAACTAGCACATAAAATAATAATAATAATAATAACACAAGATGAAAATTGATAAAGCCAAATAATTTTTATCACAAAAATAAGAATATAATATACAATTGTAAATGAAGAAAGGATTAAAAAGAGTCTGGACTGAGACATATAGAGCACACTACCCTAAAACGCTCCCACTAGTACTCAATCATGACTGACTAGCAAGTCAATATACATCCATTAATTTTATAACATTAACTACTTTATAACAAAATTAAATCAATTCAAATATTTAAATTCATATTTTTATTAATTATATTTTGCGTACAAATTTCATATAATTTAAAACTTAGGATTAAATATGTTTTTGATTTCTTAACTTTTAGTAAAAATTGGAATTAGTCTCTCTTCAAAACTTTGGTCTAATTTAGTTCATCAACTTTAGAAATGCGTGAATTTAGTTTTTTAATTGTTAAGTTTATTTGAAACAAAAACGTATCAAACGTTGTAAACACCTCAAATGTTATCATGAAACGCATTTGAAATGTCACTTAAATTCAACAAAATTTAAAATTTGGTTAAATGGATTAAATTCACGCATTTTTAAAGTTGAAGGACTAAATTGGTCTAAAGTTTCATTAATTCCAATGTTCACCGAAAATTAAGGTTAAAAAACACTTCAAAATTATTTAGAAACTTATTTTATTACTTAATTTTAACTTATGATATGTTATTTTTAAATGTGTAAATATTTATCTTTAGGCAGTGCATTTATAAAGATTAAGTTATGTGAAATTTGATATACATAATGAGCATTAGCAAGATAATATCATAAAATTTAAGAGGATTTATTAAACATAGTTTATTTTAATCTAAACATTTGTGAAAAAATGGTCATCTTAATTTTATGCGAGAAAAAGTACTGAATCCTAACAAAAATAATTAAATTGGTCTAAATAAGTTTAATAACTTTTACAATAAGTTTATAATAGGTTTAATCACTTTTATTCTTTTTATTACGGTGACTTTTTCTATTTTCATTATATTATTTTGAATATTATTAATCTGATTTAGTTTTTCATAAATAAATTTTTTAATAGATTAATTAATGTAATGTATTACTTTTTTTTTTAACTTATGAATGTATTATTCATATTGTGATATTTTATTATTGTAATATCATGAAATTAACCAAATAAATTAAATTTAGGGTGTGTTCTTTTGTAAAAATGAATTTGAGGGAGAGCGAGTGGATGAATTTGAAAGTAAAGTTTGTGTTGTTTTTTTTAATGAATTTGAAGGAAGAAGTAAGTAAATTTAAAGGTGAAGTTTATGAGAGTTTGTAGGAGATTTGACTTGTATGATTGATAAAATAAAAGTTTTTATAGATAGTAAACAAAGATTATCAAAGTACCTTACGATAAAAGTAACAAACTGATATTTAGATGAGTGGAAATTATTTTCTTAAAAGACTTTTATTTAATAAATTCTAAAAAATAATTAATAATGTTAATAAATAAATAATACATGTCATTTTTAGTATAAAAAAATTAAATATTTAAACATTAATTGTTATCATTGATAAAAGTTTGTTGAAACATTAATCTTCATTTTTGTCATTCAAAATAATTGTAAAAGTTAGACTTTTTATGTATGAAAATTATTATTATTCTTAAACATCATTAATAATTAATAATTATTGTGCACACAAATAAGTCATTTTCAAGAAGATTGTTCGTCTTTCATAAATCCAAGAATTTCACCTCTGATTATAATACGAATGTCACCGACTGTCCTTGTTAATCATTATTCAGAATCTTCTGGTGTTATAGCATGATGAGCATTCTAATTCTTCCAAAGTAACAACATCGGAGGCATGACCCGACCACCAGTTAAAGCTAAGAGTGCGATACTTGTCTCGACGGCTGGGTATATGTCGCACACTTTAGCGTTATCCATTTTCGAGACTAGTTGATTTGGTAGGTGAGTTGTTACACACTCCTTAGAAGATTTCAACTTCTATAACCATCATGCTACTGTCTTAATCAACCAACACCCCTTTGTGAATCAATTCCAAGGTGCAACAGAACCCATTGCCCAACATATATCATGGAATCGGTTTCAACATATTCATAACTGATTCCATCACGTTTCAACAAGTCATATATTCGGTTCCAAAAGCTACTAGAACTGATTCCATGGTTTTTCTACTTCATGGTTGCCTCCATCCATGTCATTCCAGTTCACCATTCTTGTCATTCTCAAACTCCATTTTCTCACCATCTTCACTACACAACTTAAACTACCCTTTGTCGAGTTCTTCACCATGAACCAGGAATAGCTCCCACATATTTCTGCATGTCAGGAATCTCACATTGCCTCTATTAAAAGAGCATAAGAACATACTGCATCACGTGATGTTTTTGCAAGGTTAATTCTGTAAAATATCATGATTCACTCGCAAATCTCATCAAATGAAGGGGATGGGATAAGAGACTTATCCTTCCGTCCAAATCTACCTAAACAAATACAATAAATCATGGATAAATTGCACTAGTTATTCTCTTCTAATAGTAAATTCACACAAACAAACAAAGTCTTAGTGACTTCGTATTTGTTATTCATTATTTGTGTCTTATGTTATTATTGTAATATTGTGAATTTACGGTATGAATTATATTTATTTGTTTAAAAAAAATAAAACCAAGTAATATTTAAAATAATGAGACGAAATTAAAAAAGAAAATATATTACAATTGATAATTAAAGACTCTTAAAGTTTTATAATATTATTCACTATCAATTTCTTTTACTAACTATTAAAATTTGTATCTATTTTGTTCTCAAGTAAAAATTCAAGTTCCAAGGAATTCCAAGTTGAATTAATGTAAAAGATTGAATTTACGGAAGATATGATGGGTAGGGAATCTTTTAATCTTCTTCTCCAATAATATGTGGTCCAAAACCAATAACTAGTTGCTTTGTATATGTGAATTTGTCACTCTCATTATCCCTTTTCAAAGAGGTTAATTCAAAAAAAAATTCAAATTTCCCCGTTCAACAAAAATGCCACACGTGATGTCCTCACGTCACATTCTTCAATTTCACTTTACGCCATTGTTAATTACAGTTACTAATATATGATTATTATCTTCACCAGGTTCAATAAAATTGTATTTGAACAAAAATTCCAAAAGAAAATTTGAATGAATAAAAATTAATTGTATTTTTACTTTCCTATTTACTATATTTGTTTATTCTCCGTCTCAATTTTGATTGTATTAATTAGGTTATCCAAATTGAACATTTTTATTCTTCCGGTCTGTTAAAAATTGAATAATAACATGATATTAAAAGGTATTATGAAGGTAATATATTGCCTGTAACTTAATTGTTAATTATATTTTTTTATGGCAATTATGAGAGACAAAAGTCTAATTAAGTTGGTCAGCATAAGTGAAAAATATGTATATTCTCACGTCATCTGATAGGTGTTGTATTAGCTAAATAAGAAACGAAAATTGTATATTTATGATACTTGAAAAATCTTAGTATATACATAATTGGAATATGAAAATTAAAACACGTTCAACAAAAATTGGGCTAAATGGTTTTCTATTAAATTTTAAAATACTTTTATTTCATTTCCAAATCAACAAAAAACTATCTGTATGCTTAATTTTGAGTTTTAAAAAATATTATATTTGTTATTTAATAATAATATTTGTTACGATCAATATTATTATCGTTGTTATACCACTAAATTGTTATTTTTAGATTACCACCAGTTATTTTTATACTATGATCACTGGTAATTATATTATGTAGAGTTAAATATGTTTTTGTCTCTTAATTTTCAGTGAATTTTGAAGTTAGTCTATTTCAAAATTTTAGATCAATTTAATTTTTCATCTTTTGAAATACGTAGATTTAATCTTTTTAATCAAATTTTATTAAATTTATTTGACATTTCAAGTGCGTTTCATAATATTATTTGACTTAATATTAAAACAAATATGTGGTGTCAAACAGTATAAACAACTCAAATATAATCCTACGAAACATAAAGTAAACCAAACAAAATTTGATTAAAATGACTAAATTCACGTATTTCGAAAGATGAATGACTAGATTAATCCAAAGTTTCAAAATGGACTGATTCCAAAATTCACTGCAAATTAAGGGAGTAGAAACATATTTAACCTGATTATTTGTCGTTATTACACATATTCTTATTAATAATATTACTCTTATCACTAAAATAACATTATTATTGTTGTTTATTAGTATATAAATACATCGTTAAATTAACTTTCACATATTAAATTTTTTATTTAAAAAAAAAACTTACCCTGTAGTTACTAAAAGTTTTGGAACTTATAACTGAAAATAACTCCAAAAGACATTTTGGAAACTAAAAGTATACAATTAAATCTATACATAATTAATAATGTATTGGAGGGTCCCTTTCGCAGTCCTCAAAACTAAAAAAAAAAACAAAAATTGTTACTAAGAAATGATATCAATGTCTGCACAGTCTTGGCTAATGATATGAATCTGATATTATTGATATTATGAACGTGTGACATTGACAGCCTAATTATATTATTCCTTATAATTTAATTTAGGATTTGAATCTTCTCACTTGTAAAAAAAAAAAAAAAAAGAGTAGAGTGATCTGTGTAAGTTCCTTTAAATTAACTTTTATGTTTCTTATTAGTTTCTAGAACTTGAAGATTTGAAAATTAATATAAGAGAACCAAGATTGCTGTTGAAATATTTTTTTTTTATGGTTATGATGTATTAGCTGAGATCATTATGCTAATTTTTGTTTAAAAAAACTGGGAAAACGGAAACCTGGTCAAACTACATGTTATTATTTATATTTGAAAACTGGTTTAGTATTTGTTTCTTGTAATCTAATATTTTCAATTTGCATTAGAAATATAAACTTCAAAAGTTAATGACATGGACGTGCATGTTATCTTTAGCCCATAAAACATATGTCTGATTACTTTGCATGCTATGTTACATCGAAAAGTTGGGCAATTGTTTCTTAAACGAAACATTTGAAAATCATTGTTAAATATTCGGTTAAAAATAATGTTCGCGATATGTTGTAACTTATATTATACTAAACTTTTCAATAAATATCTCAAACAAACAAATAATTATATATATATATATATATATATATATATATATATATATATATATATATAGTGGCGGATCTTGATCAAGAGAGATTTGGAGGAGTCAAAATAATATAATTTTTTGATCATCTGATTGAATCATTAGTATAACGCTTTAAAGAATGATTCTTCCATCAAACAATTAGATGTTAGATGTCATATTAGATCATTAATATCATGTTTTAAATGCTTTAATGATGTGAAGAATGATAAGAAGTATTGGTTCTCAAGTGGGTATTCACCAAAGTCCCACATCAAGTAATATGAAGAGGAGAGTGGCAGAAAAATACTATAAAAATAAAGAGTTGATTTTGGAGTTGTCACCACAACTCAATAGTTCTCTTATGGGGGACTTGGGTAGTTGTGTGTCATGGGAAGGTTTGCAATTTTTGCCAGAAAAATTGCACTAAGAAGGGTTTGTAGTTTTGGTCCATAAAAAAATTGTATGAAGGTTTGTAAATTTTGCTAGAAAAATTGCACTTGGGTGATAATATTCTTGTTGAGTGTTTGTGGATGTAGGCCTTGAGATGTTGAACCACGTTAAATTTTCTGAGTGTTTTTATTGATTTTTCTGCTCTTATTTGTAGGTGTGTTTTTGTGTTTGAAGATATTATTATTTTTAGTGCGTGATTTCCCAACAATAAAAAGTATAATTTATCTTGTTGTTTTCATCTTCACGTATAGTTATAACTTTTACCAAATGAATATATATTATAATAAAGTCACAATTAAAAATCAGTTATAAAAAACACATAATACATTATTTTTTCTTCTATAATCATAAAAAATGAGTATTCAAAAGGTTCCTAAGATAATTTTTTTTAATAACTATTAAACTAATATTTCATCATCAAATCATTATTTTTCCTCGAGGAATGAAGGAAACAAATGAGAGCAAAAATAATTAGTATGTGTTTAACTTAATTTCTTCTTTCAAAAACAAAATATGAGAGGAAGACATTAGTACAATTTTGTGAAAAATTAAGAAGACAATGAAAAATGACAAAAAAAATATAAAATATCTTAATAAATATTTGATTTAATTACTCTTTTGGTTACTATTACTAAAAATGTCAAGTTGGCCGCCAATTTTTTAGTCTCAATTTAGTTCAAATATTTTAGTCACAATTTGATATTTTTAAACGAAAAGAGAGACCAAAAAGTAATTAAACCTAAATATTTTTATTTTTTATTATATTTTATTTTATGTTTTATTATATATTAACATTACATGTTATATTCTATAAAAAAAATAGAAAGACACAATTTAATTTTCATCAATTTTTAAAATATACTATCTATAATTTTCAAAATTTCAAAATTTCAAAATTTCAAAATTTTTTAAGAATATATATAATTTAAAAAAAAATCAAAAATCATTTGGGGGTCATGGCCTCTCCCCACTGCTATGAAGGTCCTCCATATTATATATATATATATATATATATATATATATATATATATAATATCTTTCTACTATACATAATTTAAGCATTTCAAAAACCATTCCTTTCACATTATATCACACAGTTACCATTCCTATTAAATATTTATTATTACCGACAAATTATTCTAAATCATTCTATTTTTAGATAAGTTGAATTGGACTTAGATATTTTACCTTTATTATATAACTTCTGCTGACATAGAGTCATGTCATGTTATGTTATTGATATGTTTGATTTTCAATTTTAATTGTTATCACCTGAACTTTAGATAATATAAAAAAAATTATTTTTTTATTTTTTTGAATTTTGTTAAGTTTGAAGAATTTTTGTTTCACTCACATCATTTTAATTATCTGTTTATGGTTTAACTAGTTTAATATCTGAAAAACTTTTTAATCTTTAATATGCTTTCTATTTTATTATATTTTTAATCATACATTTTTTTTCTTTGTGTAATGTATCAAATCGTTTCTATAATATATGTATGATCACTTTTATTTCTTTTTAATATTATTATTTGTTATTTTTTATATAATTATTTTTATATGATTATTTTTATTTTCTAACTCATCTTCATAAATGTAATTTTACCATCCCAATTGTACAAAGATGTTTCATTTACTTATTGTTAGCTTTTTTTTATATGTGATTTCATTTAGTCGTGTATTATAACCTTTATTAATTAATAAAAAAAAGATATTTCATTATAATTTATAGAAAGAAAGTAAACATTTGAAATATTTGTAAAATTTAAATATTTTGTTTTCTTTTAATAATATTTGTGACATCTTATTTAAATAGACTAAATCTACTTAATAAAACATCACATAATTATAATATTAAAAGAGTAACCAGATGAACATTATATATGGAAGGATTCACCATTACAGTCATCTATGGATACACTTAGAAAGGAAACTTAGGCATGTCACAATGCCATAAACAAAACATAATTAAAGACTTTTGACAGTTTTGAAAAAGCTTACTCCTAAAGCAAGGAATTACATAGGCCTAGACAACAACGTCACCACCATAAGATCTATCATCAGGAATTCTTCCATCTGTTCCACCAATAAGGTGATCATCGCAAAAGACAAAGCAAAACAAGAAACAAACACAAAGAAAAGGATAAGCTAGTATAAAATAATTTTAACATGTTATAGCAAGCAGGTACTTAAAATAGTTCGCAAGCATGCAACAAAGTAGGCACAAAATCATGTTATAGCAAACAAGTAGGACACTATGACTCAATTATCCGGATACATATAATAAGATCAGATTCACTATACGCTTGCACTTGTGGTAGCCTCTACTGCTCTTCAAAGTCATTGCCAATAGGTTTCACCCTACCATACATAAGGTTAGCCTTCAAACATCTAAGTCCATTATCCTGCCAAAGACTAAGGCCTCCCGCTACTCTCACCACTTGAATCAGTCTGCTCTACGTGAGACTAGCTGATTCTTTAGAGTTTCGGGATGCAATCCTTACTTGAATCCTTATCTTAATTATATACACTACACACCATCATAAGATCTCCCCACGAGACTCATGGAATTACGTCTATCTCACGTCAAATTCACGTTCCTCATACCATAACCACCACTTTTATCTCAAACATCCAATTCTCATGCAAGTTCTCAACAAACCAACCAAAATCCATTTGTTACTCATGCCAATATACCAATTGCAGTTAATAGAGCCAAGCAATTCATGCATACTCACATACTTTGAGCTTTAAATAGAATAGTCCAATTAATCAATCAACAAAACACCAAAGCATATCAGAGAACAACACGTCCCTACGCTAGTTCTCGCTCAAGCTAGGAGTCCTCACTTAGGCGAGAGAAGTTATCTTGCTCAAGCTACATCCTCTCGCTTAGGCGAGACTACAACAGGGCGCCCTGGAAGATTTCGCGAGTTCTCACTTAGGCGAGCCCTTCTCGGAGCCCTTCTCGCCTGAGCGAGATGGTTCGTCGCTCAAAAACTTAGCCACTCGCCTGAGCGAGTGCTCGAGCAGCAATCTGGGCGAGCTTCTACTATTCTCGCCTAGACGAGACGAGCTCGCTTGGGCAAAAATAGTAGTTCTCCCTCACTGTTTCACGCATACAACACCAAAAACAACTAAACACATCCATACAGTTCATTCATATACGAACACAAGCATTTTCTAATCATTTTAAGCATAAAACAGAATCGGGAACAAACCACATACTTCAAAAACACGAAAAAGAACCTAGCTTCCCTTACTTGGAAAATGCTAGCAAATAGAATAGTAACCCAAGGAAGAGCAATAGGGCACTTGAGCAAGCTAAGGAGCTGAAACCAAACACACACAAAGTCGAGAATGAGGTAGTAGGGAGAACCCAAGACAGAAATAGAGCATCTGAACCGAAAAAGAGAAAGAATAAAGTTGAAGCTCAACTTACTTGGAGGTAGAATGGGCTCCGTTAGCTCGGAGACGGAAGGATATTGTGCCCTAGTGGAGCTCTTTAGTTTCTACAATGAGGGGGAGGAGAACAATTTTTCTAGAAAAAGGTCAGACTAAGAATGAGTGGGACTGGTTGGGGGCTTTTTGGAGGTCCCCTAATGGGTTAGCCTTGGGCCCACGAAAAGGCCAGGCCCAAACCTCTTTAGACCAGAAAAATGAGGCTTACAATATTTGAAAAGAAAATTAACTTTATCAACTTTTCATTAACATTATCAAAATCAAATGATGTGGTTATCAAAATTTATTTGTGTAATTGTGTAATATTTTATATAATTCTTTCATTTTTATCTAATTATTATTTGGTACTTTAATTTAAAGTTTATACAATTGTCATTTTTTAATAAATATTTTACATTGTTCTTTTGATACTGAATATTTGATAATATGATGTTTTCCTTTCTATGATTTTTTTTTTATAAAAATTAATTAATTGATATTAAAAAATAAGAAAGTGGTTATAAGCATAGGTATGGATATATCCGTTAACCAGTAAAGATGGGAACAAGACAAATATTTTATACCCGTTGGGTATGAGGATGAATATGGGTATGAATTTTTATTTTAGGGATGAGATAATGAATCTTATCTTGTCTTGCTTCGTTGTCATCTCTAATGATGAGAAAATGATTTGCAATTACTCTTTCTTCTACACTTTACGTATAAAATCACCCATTTATTAAAAGAATTAGGATAACAAACATGAAGTGTTGAAACATTGAAATAGATTCATTGCCTTTTTTCTAGAAAAAATCACGTAACCTTAGTTATCTTTTCTCAATTTTTTTTTAATTAAAGTTGGTCATTCAACACGTGAAAATTAACTAAAGTTATGTAACTTTTTCCAAAAAAAAGTCATTGAATTTGTCCCCGTTGAAACACAACTAAAATCAAAACTAAAATCCTTTTTGTCCTGTAAAAGCATTATAAGAATATTGTTGTGTTCGTTAGCAACTTAGAAGAGTTTTAATAATCTATGTATGTCGAAAGACACTAATCCTCTTTCTATTTAGCAAACTTGTAATAATGTATATGACACCAACACTATTTGTTTAGCCAAAAATGGTTGTTATCCAAAAAATACTCTTTACTAAAAATGTTTATGTTCCAAAAAAAATACTTTACATTGTTTACTCATGATTGGTTGCATTCCAACAAATACACAAGTTACGAGCTAGAATTGATTGAGTTATAAATATTACTTAGATGATTATTTTTAGTCAAGACTTAGTGGGGTTCAAATATTATGTTGTAATTTGCAATAATTGTTTACATAGTGAAATTCATTTATTTGTTGAAAACTAAATGTAATTTGAACTAGTATAAAAATTTTAAACATAAATATTTATTTTCTTTTATCTCTTATTCTATCATTTTATACTAACAAAAGAATGAGAATTTTACTAACCAAATTTCTTAAAAAAACTTTTGATAAACATGTCACATAAAACTATCGTTTAAGTGCGCATAATAATATATTACAAATATAAAATAAATTTTTACATTTTTGTTGTTGTTGTAAACTCTTTTTAATATATATTTTCCATACATACTTTTTATTAAATATACATTTAAAAAAGACACATCTAAAAGAAAAATAGCCAAAAGCAGTAAAGGCTTGAACAAAGAGAAAAAGAGAGAATGATTTTTCTTATTTTGTGATCTTGACAAAAGCAATGACAATGAATATATACAGCACAGAGGTGGTACACCTCGTTTGTTTTAAGAATCATCTCCTATGTACTACAAAATACAGCTGTAGAAACGGACAAAACAAACCGTTATGCATAGGGCTAAATATTTCTATATGGGTTGCAAGCTTGATTGTGCTGTTGTGGGCTTTTGATTTGATTCTTTTTCTTTTAGCCCCTCACAAGCTGGAGATTTGAAGATATCAAGAAGCTCAAGCTTGGATAAATTGGAGTGAAATAGACGTGGAGGAAGAGCTTTAGTGAAG
>Ga0209589_1010227_pt1 | contig 13750 bp, 5 predicted proteins | sample CowpeawhiteBW_FD_187525 | JGI IMG/M metagenome (GOLD analysis project Ga0209589, IMG submission 187525) | Root nodule microbial communities of legume samples collected from California USA - Cow pea white BW (SPAdes) (version 2) | ecosystem: Host-associated > Plants > Roots > Nodule | place: USA...
TTTTTTTTTAATTTTGATGATAAAATTTTCAATGTTTAAAAATTGGGAAACTTTAAGAAGTTCACAAAATTAAGTAAAGACTTTGGAGAGTTGGATAATAAATTGATAATTCAACATTTTCATGATATTCATATTCACACTATGAGATACACAATGTATTCTTTAAGTTTTAGTACATTAAAAAATACATAATACTTTTCTTTTCCACTTATACAAGAATTTGAAAAGTTAATGCAATAGTCTATAAAAAAGTAATTAATATACACAAGTGCAAGTTTTTTTTTCTTTTATGCGGGTCGCAGGCCAGCTCGCACAAACGGCAGACTTATGTGGCTCGGGCCACTATGGGCCTACGGGCTCACAACCCTGGCCTGTCCCACGTTTTTCTCGCAGACCTACGAGGCAGGCCCTAATTACCACCCCTAAGTAAAATTAATATATTAAAAGGTTAGAAGGATAGAACCAGAAAGCTTTTCTAAATAAATCTAAAATTAAACTATAAGATTTTTTATATTTTATCAACGAAAATAAATCCATCAATAAAATCAAATTTATTACTGGATTTTATTAAAAAAAAATTTAATTTCAATTACCTAAATATCTCTCAATAATGAGTCTTAGTAAAATTTGTCTTCTAAAAAATAAAATTTGTATTCATTCGTAAATTTCACCAATAAATTTGTATTCATTCGTAAAATTTTCCATTCGTAATGTATTCATTGGTAAATTTCACCAATAAATTTTGTCACAAAATTACAATTGTTATTATTCACAAATTTGTCCATCAATAAATTTTGTCGATAAAAAGAACGACATACTTCCCACTTTAAGTTGACATTTTCTGTAAAATCCATTAGTAATTATATATCTTAAAATTTATCAATAAAATTCATCAAAAATTTATACTTTGTTTTACCAACATTTTTTTATGGTAAATTCATCAATAAAAGGAGCAGAATTTTTTTTTTTGCCAAGTTTTATGAGTTTTTTTTTATAAATTAAATGGGACAGGTGAAAAGAAAAGGAGGATAAAGAGGAAAAAGATAAGGAGAAGCGGAGGTGGAGTTGTGATGACAATGTGATGATGATGCAACGATGGTTGCAACTACAACAATGATGATAGAAGATGAAAGAGGTGGTGGACCACGAGAAAGAGGAAGAAGAGGAGAAAGATGAGTATAAGGAGGAAGGGAAGAGGTGGGGGGTGAGGAGGGGAGAAGAAGGAAAGAAGGAAGAAGAAGAAGAGGAAGAAGAGGAGAAAGATGAGTATAAGGAGGAAGGGAAGAGGTGGGGGTGAGGAGGGTGAGGAGGAGAGAAGAAGGAAAGAAGGAAGAAGAGGAAAAAAAAGGAGAGTAAGAGGAGGAAGAAGATCCAATTTGTATTATTTATCAACAAATTTTATCGATGTTCATATGTAATTATCAATGCATATTTACAATAAGATTTTAGGCCACCAATAATTACTGACAAATATTTACCAACGAATTTTAGATTGTCCGTCATCGACGAATTTTTCAATCCATCAACATAATTTATCGACGAGTATTTTTTCGACAAATTTTTTGTTGTTGCTAATTCAATGATAAATTTGAATTACTAGCGAATTTTTGCTATTATCAATAAATTTTATCCATCAATAATTAGCAATTTTCTTATAATGTGAATTGATTTATTGGTGGACTGAATTGTAAGGAGTGGATAGACGAAAAATAGTTGGTGAAGTACTTAATGTGTTTTTATGTACATAAATTCAAATGGAACAATTACAAATACAAACAATGTTGAGAAACACTACAAAAACATGGGGTAGGAATAACTCAGAATGATGCATTAGAAGGATTTTTGTTTGTAACTAACACATGCATGTAAAACTATAGTGCAAAAAAACGCAACAAAATAGGAGAATCTTATAATCTGGCCAAGTTGGTTTAAATAATAAGTGTCACTATGAGCCATAGGCTTATGGACATGTAGTTAAGACAGTTTTCAGTGTCAATTGCATGTAGAGGTAGACAACTCTCATTAGGGGGATATAGATGTAAACGCAAATCACAATAGGGATTGGAAGCAAGTGCAAAGACACTCAAACTAATGGATTAAACTATTAAAAGGAGATAGGATTATAAGACATGACACAAAGAGAAACATGCCAAATTTCTTTTATTTATAAAAGGGACCATAAGTAAGACTAAAATGATGAACGTATCTTTTCTATTTTATGTTTGAAATATGTTAAACAATCTTTGTGTTTATAATTTCACATTTTTTTATTGTTATAAAAGAGTTAGAGTTCCCTAAATATTATTTATATTTAATCAATTAGTTATTGTTGATAAAAGAAAATTTATGGTACATATATTTTTTATATTTGATCTTGGATTGAATTGAGTCGACCTGGTTCTTGGTTGAGTTAATCCTACTTAAATTTAAGTCAAGTTGAGTCGACATGGATCCAAGTCTAACCAAGTCGACCTAGACCCAAATTAATGTTATATTATAATTTACAAACTAATTATAATTTTATAATAGAAACTATTTTAAATATCAATAAATTTTGGTTTATAAAATGATATCTAACTTACTCGATATAAAGTTTAATTATTTTTATCTTTAAATTATATTATTATTTAATGATTTTTTTGTAATATTCAAAATTAAAATATTTTAATTTTTATTGAAATTTGTTATCTTTTATCATATAGAAATAATAAATATTTTGAATTGTTACTGCAACTAAAAAAAGTCTTAAAAATTATTTTGGATGTAAAGGAAAGAAAGGAAAGAGATGATTGAGACACATGTCGACGCCTGCAACAGGAGAAAAAACCACCCGTTATAACTAAAGGGTAAAATAAGTTTAGAAAATATGTACACAAAAATGTTATCTTTTATATATCGTGATAAATTATGGAAATAATATGATAGAAATTATAAAGATACATCAGTAATACTTTTTATTATCTTATTTTAATTTCTAAATAATGTCTTATATATATATACACCCCAAGTATTTTCTTGAAAATAATAATTTTTTATTATCTTAAAATAATTCCATCCCTCCCTCTCGATCGACACATATTGATCTGCTATAATAATCGAATAAATTTGTGGCAAAAGTTGGAGCTGCATATCTCCAACCACAAACCCTAGCTAAGTACGATAGAATTGCATAATTTTCTTCTTGAAAATTTTGTCTCCCCACCACCCCCTCACGCCCCTCTTACCATGGTGAACTTTAACAACACATAGTGGCCACACATGGGATATGCAAATAATGACAGAAAAAGAGAAGAGGGCTATTTCTTAAGCTTCCAACAAGATAAGATAGCATGTGAAACAAGGTCTAAATCATATTCGATGTTGGATCATAGTAACATTAAATCACTACAAATCTTTTAATATCAAAACTAATGTCATCGCAACTACCTTTGTCTCTGATTACCTACAATAACTACACAACTTAGCTAATAATTATGTTTGAAAGTTTCTTCTTCAGGTCTCTTCAGTTTCGCTGTCAAGAGTGGTTTTCTTCAGCCACACATGATAATGATCATCTTCATCAACAACTTAAGCTCTCCACTTAATAATTACAATAGTTGGAGACACTTGTTGCTTCCGTGTGTTGAGTCAAAGAAAGAAGTGACTATTGTGTTGATATTTTGATTCATTGTTTTAGCCAAAGTACCTCTGTAATATTTATTTTGGACAGATTCTAGGAAATTTCTGTGAGCATGGGACACAGAGAGATTCGCAGAATATATGTTTGATGTTGAGGAGTAAGAGAATAGGTAGGTGAGTTAGATCACATAGGCATGTGGTGATGTGCCTAGAAATCAGATCAATTTTGTTATCAAGACTTAAAAGTTAGAAGCACGAGGAAGGGTTTCGCTATCAGAAGTTAAATTTGAGTCCAGAGACTTTGAATGTAATTAAACATTGATGTGAAAAAGTAGGAATATTTTTGTGTAAAAGCATAATAATGGAGGTGTAAATTTTGTGTGCTTTGGACGCATGACATGCACAATAGGAGTAGATTTTCTATCAACGCAAGCACTTGTCTGCCAAAAGCTTTAGGGTTTGAGATCTCTTTGTCAATCATTTTCAGAATAGCTGTAGTCACCTTCACCACGTGACAACGACTTCCTACCTTGTATTATCTTCTAATCTATGTCGCCACTCACACACAATGTTACTCTTCTAAAACGTGTAAAATATTTCACATCATTTCAAATTTGGGACTAAAATAATTTATGACCAATCAATGGGTCTTTTAGGAGAGAGATTCACATGGAAATACAATAATAATGAAATCTAAACCCAGCTCACGCATCAAATTGGCATCACCACCAACTCAACACATTAAGATAATGAATTTATGTGTTCTATCTTATAAGATATTCATCTTTCTCATTTTTATCCAATGTGTGACTTAGATTCAAATTATTCCTACCAATCTTCCATTCAATAATAAGCATCTTCCACATTAGTACACTTCTCCTTAAACAGAAACATTTTCAAGCATGATTACCTCAATGACCTTCTTATACTATTGTCTTATCATAACAACGAGACACACTTGGTTGATGAAACTATTACAAAAACTACTTGTGATATAAGAAATCCACAAATATATAATTATCCACCCATATTGTATTTGTCTAAGCCGATCATCGAGACTAACTAAGCTCTAATACCACTCTTATGGGGAAACAACAATATAATAACAAAAAATATCAAAGTATGCAACAAATATAATTCCTCCAAACTGCAAGAATTCATGAGGAGCGACGACAACAATAGAAAATAACAATAATAACCACAAAAGAGAACTTCAATATTTTTAAATGGGAAAACCCTCCTGGTGTGAGAAGTGAAAATTTGGAAGCACAAATATGAGTACAAGAGTGTCAAATCACAAGTACAAACAAGTGTCAACAACCAATTAATACATCCAAAAAATAATGCTCTCAAATATGAAGAACAAATAAAGAGAAACATAAAATAGAGCAACAATACTATGAAGTGATTTTTTCTAACCATAAACCTCTAATTGATGATCTCAATGGTAAAAATGAAGAGTCATATGTCATGAAATTTTTATCAAGATTTCAACATGATCCAACCGTTAATGAAGTAGAAATCACAATTTTATTAAGCAGCTCAGTGAATATATCAATATATTTTCTCTCTCCTTTCTCTTTTCCTAAGACTAAGAAAAATAACACTCTCTTAATTTAGAAAACTCCTCATCAGTCAGATCTAGTAAGACAGATCGAATCAAACTAATTTAACTATTTAAACATATAGTTGAGAGCTCAATCTAAGACCATTTTTCACTTGATCAACTTAATTCATATATTTTAGATTAAAACAATATATATTTTGAATGGAGTGACTTTAATAATGATGTCACATATAAGATTAAATATTAATAGTATGATAAAGACATTGTTTTTCTTAGCTTCAACTAATAGATGTACTCATATATGTTCAAAAATTTAATTTTATATTAAAAAAGTAGTTGATAAAACTTAATTTTATTATTTTTAGTTATAAATAAGTTTTAAAAAATTGAGTTAGACTAACTCTTTTAATTAAGATGGTATGAGTGTTATTTTTAAATTATATATAATGGTCAAAAATTTTAATTTTTTTAAAATCATATGTAGTCAAAAAATATAAATTATTTAAATTATATATAGTAAATTGGTAATTGATGAGACTTAAATTAAATATTTTTTTTTCTTTATAAAACACAATATTTAATGTTAATAAATAAAAAATACAAAATCAAATATAATAAAAAATAAAAAAAAGTATTAATATATTTTTTATTTTGTCTCTCATTGTCTTTTGAGTTTTTTACATTTCTTATCTTCCACTCTCACATGTTTTCATTTGTTATGTTTTCTTTTGTTCTTGATTATTTTATCTCTCATTCCTTATATATTCTCTTTTGTCTTACTTGATAGTAAAATATTATCATTTTCAGTTAGTCTTTACATTGAGAAAGAAATAATATCATTATACTAAATTATGTATTCCTTTTTATTCTATTAGTGATCTTGAGACATGAACACAATCCAGATATAAGAGATTGATATCACTCTTAATCCAAAAGATAGGTTTATGGATCTTCATTCTTATATAGTGCTCAACTTCTTCATTTTTATCCCATGTGGGACTTAAACTCATACTTGGATTTCCAATGAATAACAATAATTAAATATATAAATTTTGAATATATTGTTTTGACTCTCCAAAAATATTGGTCAAAATCCGCTACATATAAAAAAAGTTAAATTGAAAAGAAAAAAAATGTACTCAAGGGAAATAATATATTTTCTATCAATTCTAAGCACAAAAGTTTGTAGTTGTTTTGAATTTTTAAAAAATATATTTCGGAGCGATATTTTAAAAGTTATATTTTTGTGTAGCAGTTTTAAATCTTCCAAATTCAGTAAAGCAAAATCATTGAAACTCACTTTTTTTTCAATGGTCATTTAATTTCTGAATCTTATATATAAAATATCTTACTCTTTTTACTTTCATCTGGTGCAAAGGTGTTTGAGCAACATTATATGTCGAATATGAAAGTGAAATAGATGGTGGCATGTGCAAGAAGTGGAGTGGAATTGAAAGAAGTTTTAGCAAAGTAAGCATGTCTAAAGGAAGAAAAACATACCTACATAAGAAAAGTGTCCTAATATTTATAGACAAGAATGGTTGACCTGAGACTCGTAGAAATTACCAACTCTAGTGGATAGATAGATAGATATTTGTAGTGTTTTACTTGTGGACACAATAAATAATAATTGAGGTGCTTGAAACCTATTAAGGAAATGTTACTTCTTAGTACAAATAGATTGTCTTTCCAATAATGTATGCATAAAAAAATAGTCAATTCAATTCGACTAAATTATAAAAAAAAATTGAACCATTTTGATTAAAAACTAAATTAAAATATTTTTTATATATTTCAATTTTCTCAAATTAAATTACTAAAAGAATAGTTTAGTGCATTAATGTCTTACATGATGATCTACTCCAAGTCACTATTCTTTTTTTCGATGTTTAAACATTAACTTTTAATTAGTAAAATTAGGTATAAATCTTAAAGAAAATTTGTTAAATTTTTTAATTACTGCTTTGTACTGTAAAAAATATGCAAAATCTTTTTGATCAAAATTTACACTTAATTAATGGTTAGTTTCCAGATATTTATATTAGTTCAGTACATATACAATTTATCTATAAATATCGTGTGTGTGAGAATATATTTTAAATGATTGAATTAGTCAATTTCTAGAAGAAAAAGATCAGTTCAACTCAAAATCTTTAATGTAATATTACAAACTAAAAATAAATAGTTAAAAAAGTTCAATTCAACTATTTATTCTTTTAGTTTAGTTTAGACAAACTATGTTTCTAATATATTTAGTTCTTAAATAACTTAATTTAATTCACTTCAGTTTATTAGTTTTTTATGCAAAATTCCTAGTCTGTATTACATTTTACTTAATTTTTACCTTGTTTGTATTTGTTTTTTTTTCTTAATTGATCCACTTGGCTACATGTGTCCTTACACTACATAAACATATCTATATTACAATCTCTACTCGTTCATTATTATTATTTTCAACAAAAAAGTTGTAATCAATTCTGAAATAATAAAAAAATGCATGTATAAAATGAATTCCTAAAAAGAGTATATGTTTATTGAATAATTAATTTCATGTTAATTATTTTTAGTTAAAAAAACACAGTTTAGTGACTGTAACAGTTTTATTAAAAAATTTATGTATTGATTGAAGTATTGATTTCTAGTTTAATTTTAGTTAAAAAAAAAAATCGTTTATTAACTGTGATGATTCAGATTCGTTTCTTAATGTATACAATTAATTAAACTCGTAGTAGTTTAGTTAATTTACTATTAAAATTAATTATTTTAGTTCAATTTGTATAACTACTTTATAATTTTGCTTAGTGCAATTTAATATTTTTCTTCTAAACTAAACTTTAACAACCCAAATATAAACTAAACTATGTTTGGTGCTTTTACCCAATCATTTGTATTTAAATATCCTTTCAATTTGTACTTTGTAAAACTAATGCAAAAGGTTAATGCGGGGCACCTCATACAATTATTTGGCAATTCTATATGGGTAGTGTCCATGTATAGGATAGGACTGAGATTTTTATATTATAATAATAATAATAATAATAATATATTATTATTATTAAGGACTCCGTACATGTATTTTTTTTATAAACATCTAGTTTTAAACCTGTGTTTACACACGTATTGATATTTATTTTTGTGTTTTTATAATGGAAATAAATATATATTATATTAAAAAAAAGTTAAAGATCGAGAAATAAATAATAAATTATTTTTAAATTTATAATTAAATATTAAAAAAAAATCATCATAAAAAATTATTTAAACATTTAGAAAATTAATGTGTGTAAAAATTGTAAATAATAGACTTTATAAAAATATAAATGATATTTGTACATGCTTTGTCATGAATTGCAAGAGTTCTTGAAGGTCCATCTTATCGTTATTTTCTTTAGCATTAGATAGACCTATGATTGAACCCAAATCACCATGTTATTTAATATAGATTTAAGATGTTTAAGCTAATTCTAACCAAACATCTATTAGGTGATAGTGTGTTATATCATTTTCTAGAATGTTACTGATACATCATAACCGAAAGCAATTTTACATTATTTCCCTAACCTTGTATAAATATTTATATTTATTTAATACATTGTTGCTGATAAAAAAAACCCATAACCTTATATACATAGAAAACATATATAAAGAATATTATCACCATTCTTTTGTTGATATCTGTCTCGATATGTATGAAATGAGATTGAATCAGTTAATTTCAAGAAAATCTCTTTTACATTCGACCTCCTCTACTATTCCTCTATATTATACGTATTTTCTTATAGAACTTATTTATCTCTATGCAATTTTTTTATAACTTATTATAAAATAATTACATACAATTAATTTTAATTTATATATATATATATATAACATGTTGGGAATTAATTAAGTAATAAAATTTTCAAATATAAACATACTCAAAATAAAACCACATCATAAAATTTAACGAATATTATTACTTAATATATAATGTTTATAGACAAAATGATAAATTTTCATATAATCTTTTCTTGACAAAATTATAAATTGTCTCGTATAACTTTTTTTTGTATAAAATTACAAATCTTCCACGTGACACACAACAAGCTGATCTCTCATACACTTAACAAATTAATTGAATTTTTGTGACAACTTTCAAATCAATTGTTGACTTTTATAATATTTTTTGCTCTCTTCTTCGTATTATGTAATTCTTTATAAACACATTCCAACAAACAAACACACACACACACACACACACACATATATATATATATATATATATATATATATATATATATATATATATACACGTGTGAATCTCACTATAAACATGAAAAGAATTAGGTTTGTTTTCACATGATTATGAACCATTACATCTTTCTCCCCATAATTATTGTCCAATAAATTACAAGAATATAGAAAAATAAAAAAAGAAATCTTGAGACAGACTAAATTTACTACTCTTATTATAAATTTAATTCTACATAGAATCATAAAAAAAAAAATCACGCACTAGTACTATCTCATAAAATGGAAATTTTTTTCACAACAAAATAGATAAAAAAATACATAATAAACCCAAAAGGACTTAATTAATTGAGTTGAATATCAAAGTCAGACTAGTTGAATATTCCATCTTAGAAGACTAGTATTGAAGACTTCCGATGTGTTGTATTTCATGAACATTAATTATGCAGACAAGACAAAATAAAATAACTCTATAATGTGATGTAGCAAACTGATCAGTTTGAAAAGTTGAAAATGTTTATTGTCAATAGTTTCCTGTATTCGATCTTGTAGACAACGGGGTGCACAAATTTTCTTATCATAATTGAAATAAAAAAGGATATCCCGTTTTCTTTTCTGTCACACTCCACATGACTTTCAACATTTAAATTACTAAATTAAATTCAATTTCAAACATATAAAATCATGAAAATTTTGTCTATAAATAAGGCATAACAAAGTCTCAAATTTGAAAGAGCAAAAACTATACACAGATATTTATCATTTTATATCTACTTATTTGTCTATTTAAAATTATAATAGTTTGGTTAGATATTTCTAACATCTTATTTAATTACTTTATGTTATTTTATAGAGATTAATCCTAATACGATCTTATTTAATTGTTTTATAATTACTTATAAATTTCTTTTTGTGAAGTGTCTCTAATTTTATCTTATTTAATTACTTTATGATATTTAATTACTTTATGTTATTTATGATTGTATTGGATTATTCTACTCCATTAGAACATGATCTAGTTGTTGGAAGGTTCTAGGAATGTGAATTCAACAACGGAACTAACTAATTCAAAACCAGATTAAACCAATAATCAGGGATGGAACTTTGCGTTTGGCCCCTATTCTTCATGCAGGTATTGGGCAGATCTTGTGTCAAGGAATTGAGCAAGTTGTTTAAGACTTAGATAGGATGACTAGAGGGATCTGTGTGTTCTTGGCCTTAGAGAACATGGAAAGTGATATCCATTACCAAGATTATCTTTAGACGTGAAGATATATTTGGTTAAGTTGAATAGAAATCTGCAACCTTGGAGCAAGTCACAAAGATTGAACCTCCATAAGGTTACTAAGTAATCTCGCTACAAGAGAGATCTGCTTAAGGTTACTTAGAACTTTATATGGGATCAATTAATTTTGCATATTTGAATTAGAAGTATTTTAAGGTTATTGTATTCATTGAATCTATCATAGTTGCTTCTAAACATATAAACATATAAACCATTTTAGGATTCAAACCAACTTCCTAAACAATTTAGGATATTCATTTGTAAGCTTTCTCAATATAATCTAGAGAGTCAAAAGTTTTTCTATATTTGGAATCCATCAATAAAATCAAATGCTAGAAAATAAAAGAAAAATGCAAGAAAATAAGATTCTTTCACATGGCTTTCTTAATACATGTACAATGTTTCTAACTTATAGCCTAGACTCTATGGTCTAGAGTGCTTTTTTTTCATGGAGGTGTGGTCTTTAACTTTTTATCTATGGAATAATTACTCTATACTATATTTTGATGAACTCTTTGTAGAGTAGGTACAAGAAGAGGTTTACTTGGAAATCCATTAGAATCATTTTCTCTACATGCATGTTCAATATGCAAGAGGAGTATTTGTAGTTTGTGACAGGTTGATATACTATGCTTGAGGATTGGATAAGACGTAAATGAGTAAAAGAATAGCCTCATGTATTCACTTAACCTGTATATATAGGACAATATACATAACTCTTTGTGAAAATTTATAGAAAGATGAACATGACCTTGATTAGTTAAGTTATATGCTAAATTTGTCGGATTTGTAGTTGATGAACTAATTTTTTCGGGTAAAAATACTCAAAATGCTTTATCATTAATATATCTTTTATATGCTAATACAAAAAAAAAAAAAAAAAAACATGACTTTCTTAGTGAGTTTGACTATTTTGTTTTATTAGTGTGACTCCAAAGTTTTTCAAAACTTTTTTGGAAATTTAGAAGCAATAGAAAAATTGTATTAATTTCCTCCCAAGTTAGAGTAACATTCACATATATCTATAATAAGGTAGTTTAGTGATTCAATAAAAGAAAAATGAGAAAAAGATTGTGAGTTTGATCTCATGTTATATATATATATATATATATATGTTTATTGATTAAATATTTTTTCTGTAATTTAAATTAATAAAACTAAATCATTTAAATATATGAATTTTATTATAACTAAAATATACCATTTAAAAAATGCGTTTTAAGGTTGGTAATTATTAAAAAATTCTTTAAAATAAATATTCAAATTCAACTAAGAATATATTGATACTATAAAATAATTAGTTTTTTAATATCCTGATGTAAATATTTGAACAAGAATATAAATACTATGATGTTTTATAATTCATTGTGAAAATTAATCTTCTCTGCAATCAAATATTTAGAACTAATTAATTATGAACAAAATAATATCAGTTAAGTCTTTTCTCTATATAGATAGGTACAGTACGTCAGAGTAGAAGCATTGAATATCCCACTAAATGAATCTTTCAATGAATGGTGACTCATTTTACTGTTATGCAGTGAACTGAAAAATATAATATATATATATAATATATATATATAAATATATATAAATATATATAAATATATATAAAACACTCTAAATATAGAGATTCTAAGTACTCTAATACATTAAAGGGTGAAATTTAAGCCTAACTCAAGCTTTATAAATCAACTTGTAAGGTGAGGTTTGCACCTCACTTATATACCATGAAATTGTCTTATATCTAATCGATGTGGGACTTCCAACAAGTTTCACTTAAAATTTAATTTTTAATATTCTAAAAGTAAACTATATTATATACAATATTTTAATTATCTTATGTTATTTTAGCTTTTTAATAATATGCGTAAAAGTATATTATCATTATTTAATATATTTATTTCTATTTATATATATGTTTTGCTCTTCTTACATATACACACTATTTTTGGACTTATGTTCTTTTGTTTTATAGCTTCCATTTCGTTTGATGTTGTCAGCTTTTGTTTGAAGCTAATGGTGTGGGGATAATAATGGTTTTGTTTGATCGTTTATCAAGTTCTGGTTTCATGGTATGGATTCAATGTAACAAGTTTTGTTTTGTTTGTATATGCAAAAGCAAAATACTGCTCCATGTCCGTCGGTCTTCACGTACTCCTTGACTCAACTTTTGTTTAATCTTCAAAAAATAATAATTCATATTAAAATTTAATTTGTTGCATTTTATATTAACAAAATTATGTATTAATATGATAAGAGAAAATATAGGATATGCACTTACAATATAAAAATGTAATATTAGGTAGTTTAATGTTGAAAAGAATAAGGGTTAAATATGTTTTTGGTCCTTCAACTTTAGTGAAAATTAGAATTAGTCCCTCCTTGAAACTTTGACTCAATTTAGTCCCCCAATTTCAGAACTGTGTGAATTTAGTCATTTCAAGCAAATTTTGTTAAGTTTATCTAACGTTTCAAACGCATTTCATGATAGCATTTGAGATGTTTATACCATTTGACACATTTTTACTTAAATATTAGCTAAGAAACTATCATGAAACGCATTTGAAACGTCAAATAAACTTAATAAAATTTGGTTAAAAGGACTAAATCCACACAATTTTGAAGTTGAGGAACTAAATTGAGCCAAAGTTTCGAAGAGAAACTAATTCCAATTTGCACTGAAAGTTAAAGAACTAAAAACATATTTAACCCAAAAAATAAATATTATATCATCGATATGTCGATCCAATATACTTAATTAGAAAGTAATTTGATATTTTGATCTAAATGGAATAATATTATTAAGATAAGTTTTAAATGATTGTGATATTCTTTTAGGATGTAAATTTTAAATTAACTTCACAAACCAACTTGGAAATTAAGATTTATATCTACTTTTGTACTTGAGTTACACAAAGAATATATATGTTTATAGTAAAATACTTGAGATTCATTTAGTAAATTGATTATATATATATATATATATATATATATATATATATATATATATATATATATATATATATATATATATATATATATATATA
>Ga0209589_1010228_pt1 | contig 13748 bp, 15 predicted proteins | sample CowpeawhiteBW_FD_187525 | JGI IMG/M metagenome (GOLD analysis project Ga0209589, IMG submission 187525) | Root nodule microbial communities of legume samples collected from California USA - Cow pea white BW (SPAdes) (version 2) | ecosystem: Host-associated > Plants > Roots > Nodule | place: USA...
CTTCTAGCCTAGCCTTGTAGTGGCGTGCTTCTCACATTTTTACCATTTCTTTCCTTTCCATTTTATGTTTTCTTCTTCCTTTAATTGTTCTTGATTTTCTATGGTTTATGTGCTTTCCATTTCCTTTATGTTTTGAATCAATCCATCATCTTCTTCTCTTGAGCTTTGTGAAAGGAACCTTCACATCTAGATAGCTTGCTATCTTAATGTCCAGTGGGGATTTCACTTAGCTTTCTTAATCAACTCACACCATATTCAATAATATTAAAAAGGAACAAGATAATCCTTCATCACAGTCACTGTATCTGCAGCCTTCTCCTCATTCATTTCTATATTTTTATGACACGAGACCCCGACAACCGACTACCTGGTTATCCTTGGTGAGTAGGCCGAGCATTAGCATACTAGACGCGTTTTCACAATCATTCAAGCACTTCAAGGATGGCTACTTCAAGGTTGTGGTGAAGGAGGGAGGCAAGTCGCATTTTCTTAATGCAGATGGGAGTACAAAATTCCCTTTTAGTTTGACGGGTAGCCCTTCTTGGTATAAGGATATAGGTACCGATGAGTTGTGGGCGGCGGATAGGGAGGTGGTGGAGGTCCTGATGAAGTTTACTGATAAACTGCCCACTAAGGGCTTAGTTAGGGTTTATAATTCGATTCACCCGATTATTGATATTGAAGGTATCTGTTTATGACTTAAACTAATCGAAACTTGGTGTGTTTGTGCAGGACACATGGCTCAAGCTGGAAAGAAGAACTTGACGTTTTTTCAAACACTGAGGAAGGAGAAGGCCGTGAAGGCAAAAGCAGCTGGGAATACTAAGGTCCCAAATTTATAAGAGTCGTTGGTTAAGGTGCACGTTCATGGCCGCACCAAGAGAAAGGCCGAGTTACCGGCTAGGCCTGGTAAGGGCAAGGATGTGATAAAGGTGAGGGCGGCCTTGCATGGGCAAGGGTCATCGAGTGGGGCTAAAGGACCAGAAGTCGGTCTGGTAGAGTTGTCGGAGACGGCCGTTAGGAAGGACATCACGATTAATCTGTCGGAGATAGTGATTAATTTTATCGACAACATGGAGCCAGACCACCTGGTGTGGACGATGGTGGAGTTTGGGAGCAAGGCGCTAATTTTGAGTCGCCGAGTTGGTTCGTTGTATCATCGGGAGGTGAAGGAGGGGAACCTGGAAAAGGTGGAGGAGTTGTAGGAAAGGGCTGCGTGGAAAAATGAAAGGGAAGGGTGGGAGGAAGAAAAGAAGAGGTTGGGAACCTGGAAGGTTTGCTGTCTGGATTCGGAGACTAAACTTAACAGGAGGATAGCAGACCTTGAGGCGGATTATGATGAATTGAAGGAGAAATATGAAGGCATGGAGGTGGAGCTCGAAGACTTGAAAGGTTGTATTATTCAAGAGCACATCAACGGGTTCCAGAAAAGGGTGAGGCAGGTGGCCTTCTTTTGCCAAGATATTGATGCGGCCGATCCAAGATTTGACGTGAACAAGGATGTGGTGGACGGCCAACTTGTTAATGAGGTCGAGAGCAGTCCCGAGGAGGAGGCAGAGAAGGGAGCAGTGCAAGAGGACGAGAATGCGGGAGATACCGTGGAGGGTGATGACAACAAGGAGGCTTAGGACATTTATTGTTTATGATGTTAAACTGACAATGAATTCTAAGTTTGTAATAATTCGTACACTATTTTACTTTGCTTTTAGTATGATGAATGCTTTGTGTATGTTATGTTTTTTGTTTGATGTATATAACTTGTGTGATAGTGGTGCGTTAGTGGTATGGTATAATTGTGAGTGGATGTTTGATGTATGTGATGTTTGGCGAATGCGATTTTTCATTAAGGGTATTCGACCCAGGCCGCCTACTTATGGTAAGGGTGGGGAACTTAAACGAATTAACATTAAGTTAAGGGTGTTTGACCCAGGGCGCTTACTTGTGGTAAGGATGAGGAACTTAAACGAATTAACATTAAGTTAAGGGTGTTCGTCCCAGGCCGCTTACTTGTGGTAAGGGTGGGGAACTTAAACGAATTAACATTAAGTTAAGGGTGTTCGACCCAGGCCGCTTACTTGTGGTAAGGGTAGGGAACTTAAACGAATTAACATTAAGTTAAGGGTGTTTGACCTAGGCCGCTTACTTGTGGTAAGGATGGAGAACTTAAACGAATTAACATTAAGTTAAGGGTGTTCGACCCAGGCCGCTTACTTGTGGTAAGGATGGGGAACTTAAACGAATTAACATTAAGTTAAGGGTGTTCGACCCAGGCCGCTTACTTGTGGTAAGGGTGGGGAACTTAAATGAATTAACATTAAGTTAAGGGTGTTCGACTCATGCCGCTTACTTGTGGTAAGGGTGGGGAACTTAAATGAATTAACATTAAGTTAAGGGTGTTCGACCCATGCCGCTTACTTGTGGTAAGGGCGGGGAACTTAAACGAATTAACATTAAGGTAAGGGTGTTCGATCCAGGCCGCTTACTTGTGGTAAGGGTGGGGAACTTAAAAGCGTGTGAGAAGCGAAGTGAGGAGTAGTCGTGAGGTTGAGAACCTTTTGTTTATTCATGAAATCTAGGGTGCCTCGTTAAAACCTCCTTGGCCAAAACCCTCCTTAGGGAAAAAAGACCAGGTGAGGAAAAAGAGTACACCCAGGATTACAAGTATTTGGTACAAAGCATGTCTTTAACTAAAGTAACTTGGGTAGGAGGTTGAGGTGGTTGCTCATGTTTTGATGATTTTGGTCGGGGTCATATAGTTCTCGGCGCAGAAATGGTTCGCCAATTTCAACGGGTATCATGGCGTCTGCGCCGTACACTAGGTGAATGGAGATTCGTTTGTTGCTGATTGAGGGGTACACCTATAGGCCCATAGCACTTCCACTAATTCTTCTGGTCATCGGCCCTTGGTGTTGTCCAACCGCTTACGCAGTTCTACTAGTATAACTTTGTTTGTTGCCTCGGCCTGTCCATTAGTCTGTGGGTGTTCGACGGAGCTGGTTACATGTTTAATACCTAGGCCGATATAGAATTTAACGAGTTCTTTGTCTATAAACTGTCGGCTATTGTTGGTTATTATTGTATGTGGGATGCCATATCAGCATATAATATCCTTCCAAACAAATTGTTGTACTTGTTGGGCTATAATGGTGACTAGTGGTTTGGCCTCTATCTATTTGGTGAAGTAGTCGACGGCTACTATCAAGAATTTTACTTGGCCTTTGCCGGGGGAGAAGGGGCCAAGGATGTCCTTTCCCACTTTGCGAAGGGCCACGAGGATAGTATAGAGTGAAGTTGCTCTTGTTTCTGGTGGATAAGGTTGCCATGCTTCTTGCATGATATGCATTTTTTGAGGAAGTCTTGGCAGTCAGCCTCCATGGTTGGCCAGAAGTAACCGGCGCGAAGGATTCAGGTAGTCATGGTGCGTGCGCCAGAATGATAGCCGCATATGCCCTCATGTAATTCTTTAATTATGACGATGATGTTATGATTTTGGAAGTATGGGCGTAGGCGGCGGGCTACGTGTACCAGGGATAGGGCCAAGTTTTCCACCATCTGGTATTTGGTTTCGGGGTCTTGCAGGGTTCTGCTAACGAAGTAAACATGATGTTGGGTGCCGTCGACATCTTGGACCAGCGCGGCACTGACAATGTGATATGTGGCGGTGATATAGACCAAAAAGGGTTGATGAGTATCCGGTTTATGGAGGATAGGTGGTGAGGTGAGGGTGGTTTTAAGATTTTGGAATATTTGTTCACAATTATCATTCCACGTGAACTTGGCGGATTTTTTGAGGTGCTATATGATGGGTTGGGTTTGTTCGACTAGTTTGGGAAGGAAGCGTGAAATGGCTGTGAGGCGGCCTATGAGGCGTTGTACCTCTTTGACGCTGGTGGGGCTTCGCATTTCAATGATCGTATTGCATTTTTCAAGATTAGCCTCTATACCGCGCTTGATGAGCATGAATTTTATTTTTCATTATTTTATAATGAAAAGGTTAATTGGTAATCTAATCCTCATATTTTGACCTGTGATTCGTTTATATTTTTATATGTATTTTTTACTCAATTAAATTGGTAAGTAGATTAGGTTTTGTTTAAAGTTTTAGAATACCAATTTTAAGTAGATTACATTTTATTATTTATTTTGATTTTAGAACTGTTTACTATATATATTAGAAATGAATAATTTGAATTATATATTTTGTTCTGCAAATTTTCCTGTATTATAAGTTTTGGTTTCGTGCTAAAACAAAATTAATTTGAAATAATGCAAAAAAATTTAAGTCTATTAGGGTTACAAGAGACTTTAATTTTAAGTCTCTTAGTCAACAACAAACTTATAATTTAAGATATTCTTAATTAAAAAACTTAAAATTTAAGTACGATGAATCTAAATATGTTCGAAAACACTTACAAAACCCAAAATAATATACTTAAAAAGCTTGTAGTAGTCCTAAAATAATGAGTTATAATTTTTTTTCCTTATATATTATATTTATCTTACTAATTTTTTACTTTAAATGGAACTTCGAACTATCTCATTGAAAAGAATATAAGATGATTTAAGTACTAAAAGGACAAGGTTTCTATGGAAAAACACTCTTTCCTTCAATCTAGTCCAAGATAAAATTATTGTTGTTTAGAAAATGCTGGTAGGAAATGGTAAGAGTTATGAATGGGGTGAGAAGTAAGAGAAAATGGATTACACGGGTGAGTCAACCTTACAAGGCAGCTGCTGTGGCTAGTCAAGGTTGGTGTGTGTGACTAAATCAGTAAGTGGGTGCAATTATGCAAAACTAGACCAGCATGCAATGATGCAATGCATAAGGAACAACGAAATAGTTAATAGTTAATAGTTAATAGTTAACATTTAATAGTTGTGAGTGAACTATTGTTGACAGCATCTATTGCTTCCACTACTTTAATTGCTCGTGCATCACAACTTGAGGGAGTCTTTCTGTCACTTCATTGCCAAATGTGTTCATCGTGCCACTGATTAGGGAATAAACAAAAAACGTACTTATACATTTGTACCCGTTAAAAACAAAATAGAAAAAGTGATATGTCTGACAAGTATATGTGTGGGTGTTAAAACCAAAAGCTGGAACTCATTACTGTAAGTGGACACCCCCAAATCTTATTCAACTCTCACATGGCTTTAGAAAATAAAATAACGATTTAATTATTAGAGCACCCAGTAAAATTTGAGATAATTCTGATTTTGGTCTTCTAAATTCAAAAAAAAAATCTTAAAATTAAAAAAATATGGTTTTACACTCTAAAAATGATATTTGAGAGAATAATTAAAAATAGTTTTAAACTTAAAGCTAATCTAAAATTCTAAAATACCATTTTAGTCTCTGTTTATAAAATAAAATTGTATCGTTCCGATTTTACAGTAATGAAATAACTTTTTTCTTTTAATTCAGAGATTAAAACTAAAATATTTTAGGTTATTTAATTGTAATATATATATATATATATATATATATATATATATATATATATATATATATATATATATTATGTGTGTTTTTTGAGGATTTACTTTTGATCAGTATTCTGTTATTATTTATGACTAAATCGGTTTGATGTGAGTTCTTTCAACAAGACTAGCAAATACATATTTTTCAATCTAACATTTTTCAATCTAACTGGAGTGTGCTTATGCGTTAGTGTTGATAGAAAAAAATAATTAAATGCATATATTGTTGATTTCGTATACCAAGTTCACCCACATATTTAATCTCTTTATCACTTAAATTTCGATGAGAATAATCAATTTATATTTTTGTTTCTATTGGTTCCTTAACGAAGATTATGGAAGTGTGACGACAATGTATGAGGTATCATGTAAAAGTTGTAAAATTCAAAGTGGTAGATGTGGTGATCAGGTGATATGAATCACATCATAGCCCAATTAGAGAAGGACTAATGCACTACTTTGCAACAGTTTTTTTTTTTTTTTCTAAAGTTATTAGTTTGTTTAAACAATGGTCTAATTCTTTGTAAAATTGGCTAGCCAAATTAAATTTTGGTTTAATCGATTAATAGGCTCTATTTTAGTTTTATTTCAAGTTGTTTGAAATAAAACTAAATTAGAGCCCATTAATTGATTAAACCAAAACTTAATTTGGTCAGCCAATTTTACAAAGATATAGGCCATTATTTAAACAAACTAATAACTTTAAAAAAATTACAACAAAGTGGTGCCATAATGCGATTCATATCATACCCTCCTTCTTCAAAAAGATTCATCCTGAATCTTAAGGCTTTATTTGTCTACTCATTATAATATAATTTTATTATGTCCTTGTGAAAGACTTTATTTTTCCACAACTTGAAACTAATTATCTTCTTCTAGGATCAAATACAACTTGAATAAATTCAAATTTGTTCCTTTCTAATGGTTGCAATCCGTGGAGCACCTCTCTTGCCAACACTCCCCCACCTTGATACGTAACAATAAATAACTTCATGTGTTATGTTTGACGACTTTGTTTTTCATCAGTAGAGTGGATGCATAATAAAGCACTATGAACAAGCTTCCTTTTCAAACATGGAAGTTGGTGTATTTCATTTACATGTCTATCCTTTTGTTCTTGTAAAATGACATCATAAACTGTAGAAGAAAAATCATTGACAAATAAATTTTTCATCCTCTTTTTCTCTACTTCCTTTTCTTTTTCTTTATTTTCCTTCCTTCTTCAGTCTTTATTACTTCTTTTTCTGTTCTTTTATTTTCTATTTTCTCCTTTAGGCTATGTTGATCCTTAATGACTTGTCTTGGTGTCATAAACTTCACTTTTGTCCCTCATGCCTCAAATAAAGCGATCGTTCATAAAGATTGAGAGTTTTAAAATGAAGCCATGACCATCCCAAAAGTGGATGACAAGAGTCCATGGGAGCAATATCACATAATACTTCTTTCACACATTGCTCTGTACTGAATTTGATCCATGCTTTATTCGGACGAACACTTGCTGGTAACTGGAGTTTCTCCACCAATCTTTGGCTCACAACATTGTTGTCGCTTCCGTAATCATATGCAACTAAACATGGGTGGCCTTCAATTAAACACATTGTATAGTAAACTTCCATCGCTATTCCAAATCTAGAGCTAGGCTTTGATACCAAATGATGTATACCCCATTTGCACAAGGGCTGACTTAGGATCTTTAGGGTTATAACCTGTAAGAAACTTGGAAACTTAGTGAAATGGTGGATTAGAAAGTTGTTAAGATTTTCGTGTGGACAATATATTGGAGACGTCAATAACTCGAGTTGTAGAACTCCAATTGATGTGATTCCAAAACGAGGTGAAAGTTCACGTTCTGAACTATAATTTAGGCTTAAGAAACACTAATTTTGGATCCGTAGAACAAGAGTTATGACCACATGATAAATCTGGACAAAAGTGAGTTTTTGATTTCGGGTGAGAGAAAAAGATGTGAATATGAAAAGTGGAAGGAAAGAATCACTCTTTCCAAGGGAGGCAACATAGAAAAGATAGGAAAGTCCTTTGATACAACCAAAGGTTCTTGAATCACTCAAGAACATAGGAGAATCACTCTCACTAAAATAAAAGAGATAAACTCTAATTTTCTAAATAAAACTCAAACTCAACTTGTCTTCATTGATAAAATAGTTCAAATTATATATAAGCTTTAACCACCGGAATTACAAAAGACCCATAAATTGCAATTACATCCCACTTAGGATATTAATGATCCCACTACTTAATGGTTGATTATAACTGAAATTGTTGCAACCCAAAAGCATTTAGCTATGCATCCTCTTGGTCTCCCAAAGGCGGATGACTAATTGCAATTGGGCCATTATTACAACTTGAAATAAAACTAAAACAGAGCCCATTAACTGATAAACCAAAACTTAATTTGGTCGATCAATTTTACAAAGAATTGGGCCATTATTTAAACAAACTAATAACTTAATAAAAAAGCTACCACAAAGTGGTGCATTAGACGTTCTCCATTTAGGCCATGATGCGATTCATATCATTAGGGAAACTGCAATAAGGTAATGAGAATACTAAAATAAATTGTAGACACTAAATTATCATGGTAAGCAAAAAAACATGAAACATATATCAATGAAAGAAGTGGCCCAAATTGCAACAATCAACATTGGATTAACTATTTTTTCTATTTGCTACGTTTCAAAATGTAAGTATTATTCCACAATTTGTTACCCTTGTAAAATACAAAAATAAATCTATTTATATTATCTGAGCCTCACAAGACAAAAACAAGATTTGAATTAAAATTTTAACAAAATGATGAGTTCATATTTATGCCATCATTTAGTGTTTAATTCTGGATTTTTCATTGTATTTTGGTTCTTAAAAGATTCATTTAATTGGGATTTCCTATAATTGGGTTTATTGAGCATGAGATACAAAAACATGTTAAAAATAGCTTTTTAGTTGTATAAATATTTTTTTGGATATTTTGAGTAGTGTTAGTGCAGCTGCAGCTAATTATCTTATTTAATTATATCATAAAATATCAAAAGATAATAACTACCAAATCTTTTTAAATATGGCAAGATCTTCTTGAATCTTTTTAAATCTCCACAACAAATAAATATAGCTAGAAGATATTGGATTATTTAGAACATAATTCGAGGAGATTACAAGAGGGGCAAAATTGGAAGATAAAGGTGAATACTTAGATTAGAATTAATCAATAAGTTACTATGGTTAATTAGCTTTTTACTAGATATAAAAGGTAAAATAATGGACATGATTAGGGTTAGTAATATTTAATTGAGAAGTTACTTTGGTTAAATTTACTACTAAGATTAATCTACAAAGTTCTTGCTTTTGATTGGAAAGTTACTTTTGTTGAAAGTAAGGGCGCCAACAAATTAAATGAGAAGTTACATTGATTAATTTGAAGTCTTAAACAAGAAATCAATAACAATAATCTTTAAGAAACCAATGATGAATCCTATTCTGAAAAGGCAGTGGAACTAACCTATTTTTGTTTAATATTATTTTTATCTTATTTTATCTTTTTATCTTTATCCCTTATATTTTCTATTTTATTTGAACTAATTTGTTAAAAAGCAATTTTGTGTTCGTTGGGAGACAACTTTGGGTTATTTTATCCTTTCTATTTTGTTGACTACTATCTTAGCAATACTAAAGTTGTTATAGTTTAGTAGTATTAATTTGATCGCGTCAACGATAACATTATCAAATTTGGCATCGTTATCGAGGAACACGGTTAGAATTTTTATCATTTTAGTTATTTTTTTTATTCTTTTGATTTTATTTTTTGTTTATCTCTAACATTTTTTTTTCATTTTTTTTTTCTAACATTTATTTTATTTTCTTTAGTTATTTTATTATTTTTAGTTTTTTTTGAGTTATTTTATTTTTCTTAAGCAGAATTTTTGTTTGAGGAATTTTGTTGGGAAATTTGTGAAACTAGTTGGGGAACACTTTGGCTAAGGAAAGGTAAGGTACTTAGGTTGTCCATTGAGCCAGACCTCTCTTTCCTGGAGGTCTACTAAACAAGGTTTCAATTTATTTCTTTTCATTAAACCTCTTTTAAAAATGCAAAAATAATTTTTCTTGTGAAAATAATCAATAGTGTGATTTTCAAATGGATTACAATTACTATCCACAACAACCATATGCTCCAAATAGTTTTCAGCAACAATATGTACCACCACAACAAGTTGAAGAAACCAATGTACCATCCTACACAAAAGTTATGATACTAATGGGTGAAATTATAGAGAAATTAGAGGCCATGGATGAAAGGTTGCGAGTTGATCAACGATGTAGATATGTTGAGCAAGAGTGGTACGAAAATAAGAAAATACTGCCTCATATGTTGAGGGATGAAAGTAACAACAACTTTACATAATTACTTGTAACTGTTAATACCACCCTCCAATCCCATCAGAGATTTCCTGATGCTCTAGAATTTAAAGCACTTCGTCATGATATAGGAGATATGCTTCTAAAGTTGGCTATTAGAGCTGAACAAATGTATGAAGATTTGAATCAACTAATAAATGATACAGTTCGAAAGGTCACTTTGGAAGATATGATGAATATGATGACTGAAATGATGAAGATGAATCATACAGATTAGAAAGAGATGATGAATGCCACCACACAAAGCTTGTAGAATCAGTATGAAAAACCAATAGCGAAGTCATATCACATTGATATATCTACTTATGGATATAATGATTGTCATAGTAACATGTCTACTGATGGGCATACTAAGGATGTTGCTGAAGTTGATGAAGAAATTAAAGATTCTCACACTAACGTATCTACTGATGGATATGTTGATAATGCTCAAAGTGAATATAAAGTTATATTTGTTGATGCGAATATGAGTAAAAATTATCATTTTCAAGAGCAAAGTTGTGAGAACAATATAGTGGAGGAACCAAGAGCAATTGAAGAGCCAACGATATTAGAAGATGCATCTGAAGCATCTACTACTACCATTGACTTGGTTAATGATGAAGCAGCAAAGTCAACTACCTTAGGTGAAAATTTTTGCTCAGAAGATGAGATTATGAGGATTAATGATGATCCGCTTAACCATCCTAATGCACCTAATGATGCTCAAATTGAGTTGAAGCCACACACTCCACACATCAAGTTTGTTGATATGAATGATGCAAATAATTTTTCAGTGGTTATCTTTGCTGACATGGCTGCATAAAAAGAAGAAAGGTTATTGCAACAAGAAAAGATGTTAGACTCAAATTCTTTTGAAAACATTGTTGATAAAAAAGTTAAATTGCATGCATATTTATTTTCTGTTCTTAGCATAAGTAGAAAAAAATTTAGAAAATTTTCAAAAATATGTTTTTTGGTTTTTTGTCATAAAAGTAAAAATGTAAAAATTAAAAAAATAGTACAATCTGACTTGTACTTTATAAATATAAAGAAAATAAATTTTGACATATGGCCAGATTGAGCCAAAGGTCACAAAAACTTTGCGTCTCCTCTCCAAAATAAGTCTATCAAGGACAAATTTTGAAATAAGTGTGGGGGAGACCAACTGTAAGTAAGATTTTTCTTTTTTTCTTTTTTTATTTTTCTCATTTAAAAAATAAAAAATTGTGATTTATTTTTAAGAAAATTATGAAACTATTAACTTTTTACTAAGTGAAACTTTTAAACAATGTCTCATAAGAAATCCACCAAAAATATTTCCCTGCTTTCAATAAACCATATTAACATTGGATTTTTAGGATTTGATTCAGAAACTGAGATAATCATAATTCTGGAAAAATAAAAGTCATGTTGATATGAGTGGTTTGTTTCTATGATTTCCTAGTTGAGTTGATTTGAGAAATTACTTGATCAAATCTTTTGTGAAAGAGTTTGACCCTATGACTCTTGCACTACTAAAAACAAATTGCAAGAAATTGCTACCAATTTCCTTGCAAAATATTTTGTATAAAACACTTTTCGCAACAAATTTTGTAGGAAATACTTGCAATTTTTATAATTTTGTAGGAAATCATTACCCATGAAGGAATTACTTGCCAATTAAAATTTTTAGAAAAAGTGGCAGAAAAAAAGTTTTTTCTTGCAATAAAACACTTTTCGCAACAAATTTTGTAGGAAATACTTGCAAATTTTATAATTTTGTAGGAAATCATTACCCACGAAGGAATTACCTGCCAATTAAAATTTTTAGAAAAAGTGGCAGAAAAAAAGTTTTTTCTTGCAAATTCTTTTAACAAATTTGCTAGAAAAAATCTCATGTAATATGAGAATTTCTAGTAGTGTTGAGCCTTAATGTAAAGGATGGACAACCACATGTTCCATTCCTATTTTTCTTGAGTGACTTGCTCAGGTTTTGTTTATACTCAAATATTTAGCTTGATTCTTTTGTTTTGCATCTTTTAGGTGAATATGCATGATTTCATATGATTGAGACATTTCTTGTTTTTAGCTACTTGGCCAAATAAGCGCACCTTGATATTAATCCATTGGTAGCCCCTTTGAGCTTTTAAACCTCTTTTTCTTGTTTTAAGCCTATTGCATAACCTTGAAAAGAAAAAGACCATATTTTACATTAGGAAGAAAGAAAAGAGCTAGTGGATTATGTTAGGAATGGTTAAGGAATAAAGTGTGTGAGTGAGTACCTCACCCACAAATTAATAAAAATGGCAAAAGGGAAGAAAAAAAATGATGAAAGATTTTTGAAAAAAAAAAGTAGAAAAATGATTCTTTTGTCAAAAAGAGCACAAAAAGAAAAAAATGGTTGTTTTTTGAAATTATGCTCCATTATTATTTCTATATTTTATTTTTAAAAACCCAAAAGTCCTAAAATTTTTCCTACCTTTGCCTTGGCCCCATTATAACATGTGAAAAGTCCTCATGAGTATTAGAGTCTTGTTAAGTACTAAAAGTGTTTACTCCATGAGTATTTTTAGTGAAAACACAAGCCAAAACACTTGAGCAAATTTTGGTGAGAAAATATATATTTAACTTGAGTGCTCTCTTTCATAATTGATTGGCTTGTAAATTTAAAATAATAACTCGTGTGAAAAATAGAATCTTTTCATTTGTATATACATGATAATTTGATTTTTAGAAGAATGATTTGTTTCTAGTTGTGTTCTTTCCTTTGATCCATTGTTGATGTGAAGTAAAATACCTCAAAACAAATTCTTGAAATTGCTTAATTTTTCACAGGAGTGCAAAAGAATAAGTGTGGGGATGTGATGAGTTCATATTTATGCCTTCATTTAGTGTTTAATTCTAGATTTTTCATTGGATTTTGGTTCTTAAAAGATTGATTTAATTGGGATTTCCTATAATTGGGTTTATTGATTATTAGATACAAAAACATGTTAAAAATAGTTTTTTAGCTGCATATTTTTTTTTTGGATATTTGTGATCTCACCTTTCTCTAACCCTTCTCTCTTGCATAATCATTTAAAGTTTAAAGAACTTGATTTTTAATCATCTTTTTTGTGTTCTTGCATGTTTTCATGACATCTGCAGCATTTAGCATGTTTACCTTATCATTTAGTGCAGTTGCAGCTAAGTTGAGCTCATGGAGGTGTGAAAACAATTTGATTAAAGTTTCATGACACCTTAAAGATAAATCCAAGAATAGAAAATTATCAAAATCACAAAAATCCAAGCCAAGCATTGAATGAAGACGACAAGAAAAGCTTGAAAAAGTGAAGAAGTTTGGCTAAGCCAAGAAGAGGGAACGTGCAACAAAAATTGGACCTTGAGGTTTTCTCTATTTTTTTCCAGAAGAAGGGCTTTGATAATTCAAAAGTATTTATGATGAAAGATAATTTGGGAAAATATATCTTTAGATATTTTATTTGATATTTTTAAATAACTATCTTATTTAATTATATCATAAAATATCAAAAGATAATAACTATCAAATCTTTTTAAATATGACAAGATCTTCTTGAATCTTTTTAGATCTCCACAATAAACAAATATATCTTGAAGATATTGGCTTATTTAGAAGATAATTGGAGGGGATTACAAGAGGGGTAGAATTAGAAATTGGACAAAAATTAAGTTGCTGAATAATTAATTAAAGATTTTTTATTAATTATCTTGATATATCTTAAATTATTGATGAAGGATTATCTTGTTTCCTTTTAGAGTTATGAATATGGTGAAGTTATTTAAGAAAGCTTTTTGAAAATTCCCACTGGACATTAAGATAGCAAGCTATCTAGATGTGAAGGTTCATTTCTCAA
>Ga0209589_1010230_pt1 | contig 13747 bp, 16 predicted proteins | sample CowpeawhiteBW_FD_187525 | JGI IMG/M metagenome (GOLD analysis project Ga0209589, IMG submission 187525) | Root nodule microbial communities of legume samples collected from California USA - Cow pea white BW (SPAdes) (version 2) | ecosystem: Host-associated > Plants > Roots > Nodule | place: USA...
CAGGCCCACTCATGGCCCAAACTAGAGCCCAGGTCAAGACCCAGCCCATGAAATGGTCAAACGTCATTAATGTTCTATAAATACACGTGGACCCCATCATTTAAAGGTACGCATTCATTAATCACTAATTTGACTCTCTGAGAGCTTTGACTTACTTGAGCTTCGGAGACTCTTCTGCAGGTAACCCCCACTAGGTTCAAGCCGACATGTATCGACTGGGAAGAGGCCAACTGAAAAGATAGCGGACTACGTGGTAAGGTGACGCTTGTGCCTAACCTATCTTATTTGTTCTTTGCAGGAACAGAACTAAACATGGGTAGCCTTCGATTAAACACCTTGTATAATAAACTTTCATTGCTATTCCAAATCTAGTGAGCCAGGCTCTGAATATCAAATGATGTGAATCCAGAGGGCTGGATTCGTTTCATGGTTCGATCTAGGTTGGAATGCTAATAAGCAAGAAATTTGAGAAATTCTTTACAACAAGAAAACAAAAATAGATAAGAAGATGAAGTGGAAATTGATAGAAGTCACACTTCCAAGGATGCAAGATAAGCCTATGAGTTTAAACACACAAAGGGAGCAAGGACCTTTGATAAAACACAAGCGTTCCTGAATCACTCAAGAACATAGGAGACTTAGTCTCACTAAGATAGAAGAGATAAAAGTCTTATATTTTCTGAATAAAACTCAACTTAATTTCATTGATAAGAATGGTTTAGCTTATATAGGAGCTTTAACAATCAGAATTACAAAAGACACATAATTTTTAGTTACAACCCCCTTAAAGCTATTAATGAACCACTCAAGTTAATAATGATCCACTATTGAATTGCTGATTGTAACTGAATTTAAGGCAACACAAAAGTCATCCACAAGCAGTCAACAAAGGTATTCCAAAGGTTGGTTCTTAAGTTGGAAAATGGGCCCTTATTTAACTTGAAAATAAAGAAAAACTAAAGCCCTTTAATTGGTTAACCCAAAACACCATTTTGGTCAGCCAATTATACAAAGCAATGGGGCCTTATTTAAATTAAAGAAACTACATCAATGTCGCGCGTAAGTTATCCTCCATTTGGGCCATATGCCATTCACATCATGCCCTCCTTCTTTGAGAAGGTTCGCCCTGAATCTAAAGCCTTCATTTCTCTACTAGTTTTAATAAAAGTTTCGTATGTCCTTGTAAAAAACTTTATTTGTGCACAACTTGAAACTATTTCTCGTCCTCCAGGATTAGATGCAACTTGAATAGATTTAGTTTCGTTCCTTTCCAACGGTTGCAATCCGTGGAGCACCTCTCTTGCCAACACTACCCGCACCTTACTATCTAACAATAAATAACTAAATGCGTTATGTTTGACGAATTCGCTTCTCATCAACGAACCAAATGCATAATAAAGCACTATGAACAAGCTTCATTTTCGAACATGGAGGTTGGTGTGTTTCATTCACATGCTTATCATTTTGCTCCTTTTAAATGACATCACAAACTGTTGAAGAAAAAACAATGACAAATAAATTTTCCATCATCTTTCTCTCTACTTCCTTTTCTTTTTCTTCATGTTCCCTTCCTTCTGAAGTTTCAATTTCTTCTTTTTCTGTTCTCTCTTTTTCTATTTTCTCCTTCAGCCTATGTTGATCCTTACTGACTTGTCTTGGTGTCATAAATTTCAACTTCATTTTATGTCCCTCATGCCTCAAATAAAGGGAACGTTCATCAAGATTGAGTGCATTAAAATGAAGCCATGCCCATCCCAAAAGAAGATGACATGAGTCCACGGGAGAGTCTTTCACACATTGTCCTGTACTGAATTTGATCCATTCTTGATTTGGATGAAAGGTTGTTGGTAACTTGAGTTTCTCCACCAATCTTTTGCTTACAACATTGTTGTCGCTTTCGTAATCGAGTGGAACTAAACATGGGTGGCCTTCGATTAAACACCTTGTATAATAAATTTCCATTGCGATTCCAAATCTAGTGAGCCAGGCTCTGAATACCAAATGATGTGAATCTAGAGGGGAGGATTCGTTTCATGGGTTGATCTAGGTTGGAATGCTAATAAGCAAGAAATTTGAGAAATTGTTTACAACAAGAAAACAGATATAGATAAGAAGATGAAGTGGAAATTGATAGAAGTCACACTTCCAAGGATGCAAAGATAAGCCTATGAGTTTAAACACACAAAGGGAGCAAGGACCTTTGATAAAACACAAGGGTTCCTGAATCACTCAAGAACATAGGAGAATCTGTCTCACTAAGATAGAAGAGATAAAAGTCTTATATTTTCTGAATAAAACTCAACTTAATTTCATTGATAAGAATGGTTTAGCTTATATAGAAGCATTAACCATCAGAATTACAAAAGACACATAATTTTTAGTTACAACCCCCTTAAAGCTATTAATGAACCACTCAAGTTAATAATGATCCACTATTGAATTGCTGATTGTAACTGAATTCAAGGCAACACAAAAGTCATCCACAAACATTCAACAAAGGTACTCCAAAGGTTGGTTCTTAAGTTGGAAAATGGGCCTTTATTTAACTTGAAAATAAAGAAAAACTAAAGCCCTTTAATTGGTTAACCCAAAACACAAATTGGTCAGCCAATTATACAAAGCAATGGGGCCTTATTTAAATTAAAGAAACTGCATCAAAGTCGCGCGTAAGTTATCCTCTATTTGGGCCATATGCAATTCACATCATGCCCTCCTTCTTTGAGAAGATTCGCCCCGAATCTAAAGCCTTTATTTCTCTACTAGTTTTAATAAAAGTTTCGTATGTCCTTGTAAAAAACTTTATTTGTGCACAACTTGAAACTTTTTCTCATCCTCTAGGATCAAATGCAACTTGAATAGATTTAGTTTTGTTCCTTTCCAACGGTTGCAATCCGTAGAGCACCTCTCTTGCCAACACTACCCTCACCTTCATATGTAACAATAAATAACTTCATGCGTTGTGTTTGACGAATTTAATTCTCATCAGCGAACCAAATGCATAATAAAGCACTATGAACAAGCTTCCTTTTCAAACATGGAAGTTCGTGTGTTTCATTCACATGCTTATCCTCTTGCTCCTTTAAAATGACATCACAAACTATTGAACAAAAAACATTGACTCATAAATTTCCATCATCTTTCTCTCTACTTCCTTTTCTTTTTCTTCATTTTCCCTTCCTTATGAAATTTCTATTTCTTCTTTTTCTATTCTCTCTTTTTCTATTTTCTCTTTCAGCCTATGTGGATCCTTACTGACTTGTCTTTGTGTCATAAATTTCAACTTCATTTTATGTCCCTCATGCCTCAAATAAAGGGAACATTCATCAAGATTGAGTGCTTTAAAATGAAGCCATGCTCATCCCAAAAGAAGATGACAAGAGTCCATGGGACCATCTTTCATACATTGTCCTGTACTGAATTTGATCCACGCTTGATTCATGTGAAAGCTTGTTGGTAACTTTATTTTCTCCACCATTCCTTGGCTTACAACATTGTTATCGCTTTCATAATCGAATGGAACTAAACATGGGTGGCCTTCGATTAAACACCTTGTATAATAAACTTCCATTGCTATTCTAAATCTAGTGAGCCAGGCTCTGAATACCAGATGATGTTAATCCAGAGGGGTGGACTCGATTCATGGTTCGATCTAGGTTGGAATGCTAATAAGCAAGAATTTTGAGGAATTGTTTAAAACAGGAAAAAAAAAATAGATAAGACTAATGGGTTCCTGAATCACTCAAGAACATAGGAGAATCACTCTCACTAAGATAGAAGAGATAAAACTCTTATATTTTCTGAATAAAACTCAACTTGATTTCATTGATAAGAATGGTTTAGCTTATATAGGAGCTTTAACCATCAGAATTACAAAAGATGCATAATTTTCAGTTACAACCCCCTTAAAGCTATTAGTGAACCACTCAAGTTAATAATGATCCACTATTGAATTGCTGATTGTAACTGAATTCAAGGCAACCAAAAGTCATCCATAAGCATTCAACAAAGGTCCTCCAAAGGTTGGTTCTTAAGTTGGAAAATGCGCCCTTATTTAACTTAAACATAAAGAAAAACTAAAGCCCTTTAATTGGTTAACCCAAAACACAATTTGGTCAGCCAATTATACAAAGCATTGGGGCCTTATTTAAATTAAAGAAACTGCATCAACGTTGCACGTTAGTTATCCTCCATTTGGGCCATATGTAATTCACATCATGCCCTCCTTCTTTGAGAAGATTCGCCCCGAATCTAAAGCCTTTATTTCTCTACTAGTTTTAGTAAAACTTTAGTATGTCCTTGTAAAGAACTTTATTTGTGCACAACTTGAAACTATTTCTCATCCTCCAGGATCAAATGCAACTTGAATAGATTTAGTTTTGTTCCTTTCAAAGGGTTGCAATCCGTAGAGCACCTCTCTTGCCAACACTACCCCCACCTTGATATGTAACAATAAATAACTCCGTGCGTTGTGTTGACGAATTTGCTTCTCATCAGCAAACCAAATGCATAATAAAGCACTATGAACAAGCTTCCTTTTCAAACATGGAAGTTGGTGTGTTTCATTCACATGATTATCCTCTTGCTCCTTTAAAATGACATCACAAACTTTTGAAGAAAAAACATTGACAAATAAATTTTCCATCATCTTTCTCTCTACTTCCTTCTCTTTTTCGTCATTTTCCCTTCCTTCTGAAGTTTCTATTTCTTCTTTCTCTATTCTCTCTTTTTCTATTTTCTCCTTCAGCCTATGTTTCATCCTTACTTACTTGTCTTGGTGTCATAAATTTCAACTTTATTTTATGTCCCTCATGCCTCAAATAAAGGGAATGTTCATCAAGATTGACTGCTTTAAAATGAAGCCATGCCCATCCCAAAAGAAGATGACAAGAGTCCATGGGAGCATCTTTCACACATTGTCCTCTATTGAATTTGATCCATGCTTGATTCGGATGAAAGGTTGTTGGTAACTTGAGTTTCTCCACCAATCTTTGGCTTACAACATTGTTGTCGCTTTCGTAATCGAATGGAACTAAACATGGGTGGCCTTCAATTAAACACCTTGTACAATAAACTTCCATTGCTATTCCAAATCTAGTGAGCCAGGCTGTGAATCCAGAATCACTCAAGGGTTCCGGAATCACTCAAGGGTTCAGAGCCTGGCTCAATAGATTTGGAATAGCAATGGAAGTTTATTATACAAGGTGTTTAATCGATGGCCACCAATGTTTAGTTCCATTCGATTATGAAAGCGACAACAATGTTGTAAGCCAAAGAATGGTGGAGAGAATAAAGTTACCACCAAGCTTTGACATGAATCAAGCATGGATCAAATTCAGTACAGGACAATGTGTGAAAGATGCTCCCATGGACTCTTGTCATCTTCTTTTGGGATGGGGATGGCTTCATTTTGAAGCACTCAATCTTGATGAACATTCCCTTTATTTGAGGCATGAGGGACAGGAAATGAAGTTGAAATTTATAACACCAAGACAAGTAAGTAAGGGTGAAACATAGGCTGAAGGAGAAAATAGAAAAAGAGAGAATAGAGAAAGAAGAAATAGAAACTTCAGAAGGAACGGAAAATGAAGAAAAAGAGAAGGAAGTAGAGAGAAAGATGATGGAAAATTTATTGGTCAATGTTTTTTGTTCAACAGTTTGTGATGTCATTTTAAAGGAGCAAGAGGATAAGCATGTGAATGAAACACATCAACTTCCATATTTGAAAAGGAAGCTTGTTCACAGTGCTTTATTATGCATTCGGTTCGCTGATGAGAAGCAAATTCGTCAAACTCAACGCATGGAGTTATTTATTGTTACATATCAAGGTTGGGGTAGTGTTGGCATGAGAGGTGCTCCACGAATTGCAACCGTTGGAAAGGAACAAAACTAAATCTATTCAAGTTGCATTTGATCCTGGAGGACGAGAAATAGTTTCAAGTGTGCACAAATAAAGTTCTTTACAAGGACATACTAAACTTTTATTAAAACTAGTAGAAAAGTAAAGGCTTTAGATTCGGGGCGAATGTTCTCAAAGAAGGAGGGTATGATGTGAATTCATATGGCCCAAATGGAGGATAACTAACGCGCGACGTTGATGCAGTTTCTTTAATTTAAATAAGGCCCCAATGCCTTTGTACAATTGGCTGACCAAATTGTGTTTTGGGTTAACCAATTAAAGGGCTTTAGTTTTTCTTTATTTTCAAGTTAAATAAGGGCCCACTTTCCAACTTAAGAACCAACCTTTGGAGGACCTTTGTTAAATGCTTGTGGATGACTTTTGGTTGCCATCATTTCAGTCAGCAATTCAATAGTGGATCATTATTAACTTGAGTGGTTCATTAATAGCTTTAAGGGGGTTGTAACTTAAAATTATGTGTCTTTTGTAATTCTGATGGTTAAAGCTCCTATTTAAGCTAAACCATTCTTATCAATCAAATCAGGTTGAGTTTTATTCAGAAAATATAAGAGTTTTATCTCTTCTATCGTAGTGAGAGTGATTCTCCTATATTCTTGAGTGATTCGGGAACCCTTGAGTTTTATGAAAGGTCCTTGCTCCCTTTGTGTGTTTAAACTCATAGGCTTATCTTCCATCCTTGGAAGTGTGACTTCTATCCATTTCCACTTCATCTTCTTATCTATTTCCGTTTTCTTGTTTTAAACCTTTTCTCAAATTTGTTGCTTATTAGCATTCCAACCTAGATCGAACCATGAAACGAAACCACCCCTCTGGAATCACATCATTTGGTATTCAGAGCCTGGCTCACTAGATTTCGAATAGCAATGAAAGTTTATTATTCAAGGTGTTTAATCGAAGGCAACCCATTTTTAGTTCCATTCGATTACGAAAGCGACAACAATGTTCTAAGCCAAAGATTGGTGGAGAAACTCAAGTTACCAACAAGCTTTCATCCGAATCAAGCATGGATCAAATTCAGTACAGGACAATGTGTGAAAGATGTTCCCATGGACTCTTGTCATCTTCTTTTTGGATGGGCATGGCTTCATTTTAAAGCACTCAATCTTGATGAACGTTCCCTTTATTTGAGGCATGAGGGACATAAAATGAAGTTGAAATTTATGACACCAAGACAAGTTAGTAAGGATCAACATAGGCTGAAGGAGAAAATAGAAAAAGAGAGAATAGACAAAGAAGAAATAGAAACTTCAGAAGGAAGGGAAAATGATGAAAAAGAAAAGGAAGTAGAGAGAAAGATGATGGAAAATTTATTTGTCAATATTTTTTCTTCAACAGTTTGTGATGTCAATTTAAAGGAGCAAGAGGATAAGCATGTGAATTAAACATACCAACTTCCATGTTTGAAAAGGAAGCTTGTTCACAGTGCTTTATTATGCATTCGGTTTGCTGATGAGAAGCAAATTCGTCAAACACAACGCATGGAGTTAGTTATTTATCAAGGTGGGGGTAGTGTTGGCAAGAGAGGTGCTCCACGAATTGCAACCGTTGGAAAGGAACAAAACTAAATCTATTCAAGTTGCATTTGATCCTGGAGGACGAGAAATAGTTTCAAGTGTACACAAATAAAGTTCTTTACAAGGACATACTAAACTTCTATTAAAACCAGTAGAAAAGTAAAGGCTTAAGATTCAGGGCGAATGTTCTCAAAGAAGGAGGGTATGATGTGAATTCATATGGCCCAAATGGAGGATAACTAACGCGCGACGTTGATGCAGTTTCTTTAATTTAAATAAGGCCCCAATGCTTTTGTACAATTGACTGACCAAATTGTGTTTTGGGTTAACCAATTAAAGGGCTTTAGTTTTTCTTTATTTTCAAGTTAAATAAGGGCCCACTTTCCAACTTAAGAACCAACCTTTGGAGGACCTTTGTTGAATGCTTGTGGATGACTTTTGGTTGCCTTGAATTCAGTTACAATCAGTAATTCAATAGTGGATCATTATTAACTTGAGTGGTTCATTAATAGCTTTAAGGGGGTTGTAACTGAAAATTATGTGTCTTTTGTAATTCTGATGGTTAAAGCTCCTATATAAGCTAAACCATTCTTCTCAATGAAATCAAGTTGAGTTTTATTCAGAAAATATAAGAGTTTTATCTCTTCTATCGTAGTGAAAGTGATTATCCTATGTTCTTGAGTGATTCAGGAACCCTTGAGTTTTATCAAAGGTCCTTGCTCCCTTTGTGTGTTTAAACTCATAGGCTTATCCTCCACCCTTGGAAGTGTGACTTCTATCCATTTCCACTTCATCTTCTTATCCATTTCTGTTTTCTTGTCTTAAGCAATTTCTCAAATTTCTTGGTTATTAGCATTCCAACCTAGATCGAACCATGAAACGAATCCACCCGTCTGGATTCACATCATCTGGTATTCTGAGCCTGGCTCACTAGATTTGGAATAACAATGGAAGTTTATTATACAAGGTGTTTAATCGAAGGCCACCCATGTTTAGTTCCATTCGATTACGAAAGCGACAACAATGTTGTAAGCCAAAGATTGGTGGAGAAACTCAAGTTACCAACAACCTTTCATCCGAATCAAGCATGGATCAAATTCAGTACAGGACAATGTGTGAAAGATGTTTGCATGGACTCTTGTCATCTTCTTTTGGGATGCGCATGGCTTAATTTTGAAAGCACTCAATCTTCATGAACGTTCCCTTTATTTGAGGCATGAGGGACGTAAAATGAAGTTGAAATTTATGACACCAAGACAAGTCAGTAAGGATGAAGCATAGGCTGAAGGAGAAAATAGAAAAAGAGAGAATAGAGAAGAAGAGATAGAAACTTCAGAAGGAATGGAAAATGACGAAAAAGAAAAGGAAGTAGAGAGAAATATGATGGAAAATTTATTTGTCAATGTTTTTTCTTCAACAGTTTGTGATGTCATTTTAAAGGAGCAAGAGGAAAAGAATGTTAATCAAACACACCAACTTCCATGTTTGAAAAGGAAGCTTGTTCACAGTGCTTTATTATGCATTTGGTTTGCTCATGAGAAGCAAATTCGTCAAACACAATGCATGGAGTTATTTATTGTTACATATCAAGGTGGGGGTAGTGTGGGCAAGAGAGGTGATCCACGAATTGCAACCGTTAGAAAGGAACAAAACTAAATCTATTCAAGTTGCATTTGATCTTGGAGGACGAGAAATAGTTTCAAGTGTGCACAAATAAAGTTCTTTACAAGGACATACTAAACTTTTACTAAAACTAGTAGAGAAATAAAGGCTTTAGATTCGGGGCGAATCTTCTCAAAGAAGGAGGGCATGATGTGAATTGCATATGGTCCAAATGGAGGATAACTAATGCGCGACGTTGATGCAGTTTCTTTAATTTAAATAAGGCCCCAATGCTTTGTATAATTGCCTGACCAAATTGTGTTTTGGGTTAACCAATTAAAGGGCTTTAGTTTTTCTTTATTTTAGAGTTTAATAAGGGCCCATTTTCCAACTTAAGAACCAACCTTTGGAGGACCTTTGTTGAATGCTTGTGGATGACTTTTGGTTGCCTTGATTTCAGTTACAATCAGCAATTCAATAGTGGGTCATTATTAACTTGAGTGGTTCATTAATAGCTTTAAGGGGGTTGTAACTGAAAATTATGTGTCTTTTGTAATTGTCCCAACCATACCCAAGTAGACGACCCCAAGAGAGCACAATAACCGTCTACCACGCAAGAACCCCTCCATATGGAGAACACGGCCCCCACCTAGCTCCATCCCCCCTGTTAAACCACACGGCCTACACACCAAAACCCGATGGCCGGTTACCACGCGAAAGGCACCTTTACAAAAGAAAGCCACCCTCGACGCATCTCGTGGCCGAGTACTGGACACCGCCAACATCTGAAGGACCCCTTGGTAAATTCTCCCCTTTTACACTGGATCCAAGAATGGCTAAAAAAGGAATATTGGGCCAGAAAGCCCATCCCAGGTAGGACCCATAGGTAAAAAGGTATAAATAGCACAGTGCTGACCGGCCATGCATTCATTACGCATTAATTATTCTCTGAAACCCTGACATCACCAGTGCTGACTTAGGCATCGAAGTGTCTTTTGCAGGTCCCCTGCGCCGTCCTCAGGCCCCCCTTTCAACAAGAGAAGACCAACCCCGAGAAGACGTACAAGACCCTTGGTTGATTTGTGGACTACAGACCTCGGTCCCATAAGAACAATTGGCGCCCACCGTGGGGCCGAAGAGTATTTCACAGATCCAAGGTGAACCCCAGAAGCAAGATGGTATCCACGCGAAGTAGAACAGCAGATGTCCCCCCCTTGGTGTCGACTGTGGAAGTTGGCAACCCCGGCCCCACCTCGGAGATATCGCGCATCCTGGAAGCTCAAGCCAGGATGCAGCAGGAGTTCGCGGAATACAAGAAGAGGAATGCAGATGAGATGGAAGCACTAAGGGAAGAAAACTCCCGCCTTAGGCAGAGAATTAAGACAGACAGGGCGGCTGGGGAGTAGAACCACCCCCATTCGAGGATGGGGGCCCCTCCTTAGTCGAGGAATGACCCCCCCATATTCAAAACTCGTCGTCCATCCTACTGAGGACAAGAGTGAATACAGGCCCACCGCTCCAACCTTGGGCGGCAACTACAGGTCCTTCGCCTTCAGAAGAAATCGCCGCCACCCCTTCGTGGACGGGATAACGGAGACACCTTTACCCCATAAGTGGAAAGCACCAACAGTTACCTACGACGGAACCACCGATCCAGACGAATTTGTGTCCATTTATACCAACCAAGTAAGCCTATACTCCACTTCTGACGCGGTGCTATGCAAATCATTCTCAGTAGCCCTCAGGGGGTCAGCTCTGGAATGGTTCATGAGCCTCCCCCCCTACACTATCGACTCCTTCACCACGCTCACCACTACGTTCACCACCCAATTTGATACAAGTAGACGGCATGATCTAACCATAATCGCCTTCCTTAACCTTAGGCAAGAAGAAGGAGAACCCCTACGAGTTTTCATTGATAGGTTCGGGGCCATCGCCATGAAGATCAAGGACCTCACCCCTAATCTCATCCTGATGTACATGATGACCTCTCTCAGGACGGGACCCTTCGCCGACGAGCTGGCCATGCGCCCCCCCCCCCTTTGTATGCAGGAACTTTGCAAGAGAGCGGCCATGTTTTTAAGGGTTGAAGACATGAGACGTTACCAGAACAACGCCCAACCCGCCCCAGCGCGGACAGAAACCAAGAGGACCAACAAAGAGCCCATCCCACGGGACCATAACCGTCCCTCAGAACGTAGACCAGCAAAATTCTCGAATTACGCCCCCCTCAACGCACCCTGGTCCCGCATACTCGATGAAGTCCTACAAGCAGAACTCCTCCCCCCACCCAGGAAGTATCACAACCCGCCTAACGCAGATTTGAGCAAGTATTGTCACTACCACCCCAACAATGGCCACACCACCGACGAATGCGACACCCTGCGAGACAAAATAGAGGAACTCATCCGAGCCGGACATCTAAGGCACTATATAAGAGAAATCGGAGCAGGTCCCCCCAGACCCCGCTACGATAGGAACGATAACAGGCGAGCCGAGCGACGCAATGACCAAAGAACCAAGCGCAGAGAACCCAGGAAAGAGCCAGCCAGAGCACAGAACGCAGAACAAAGGGAACCGCCGCAGCCGCAACCGCGACGAGCAGATGACAGACCCCCCCTACGAGGAACGATCAATACAATATCAAGGGGATTCGCAGGAGGAGGGAGGTCCTCCTCATCGAGAAAGAGGCACCTGAGAGTCGTCCAACAAATACACGTAGTATCCAACCGAACGCAAAGAAGAATGCCGCCCATCACTTTCTCAGACTCCAATTTCCAGGGTACCGACCCCAACCAAGACGACCCCATGGTCATAACTATGAAAGTCGAGAACTTCGCAGTAAAGAAGGTTCTCGTTGATCAAGGGAGTTCCATAGACATCGTGTATTGGAAAACATTCAACAAGATGCAAATACCCCTCGCTGATCTAACCCCTCACAATGAGCCCATATACGGATTCTAAGGTGAGAGAGTCCCCACCAAAGGGTACATCGACCTTCACACAACGTTCGGAGAGGGAAGACAAACCAAAACCATTCCCATTCGCTACTTGGTCGTCGATGCCCACACGTCCTACAACATCCTCCTTGGCCGCCCATCCATCAGCGCGCTGGGTGCCCTAGTATCCACCCCGCACCTTGCAATGAAGTTTCCATCCCCGGAGGGCGACATCATCACAGTGCATGGCGACCAACGTGCAGCCAGAGAATGCTACATGGCAATCCTAAAACTCCCACTCCCACCCCTGACAACCCACAACGTTGAACAATCCCAAGCCCACACCACCCTGAACGGCGATGACTTAGACCCCAGAATAAACTCCGAAGCACGCCTCAAACCCGTGGGGGAAACAAGGCAACTTCCACTCGAACAACAAGGCCACTTCCTCCAAGTGGGAGCTTCCCTTCCCGAAGGAGAGGAGGGCCACATCGAGCAAGTGCTCAAACAGAATGCTGACCTCTTCGCCTGGTCGGCAGCCGATCTCCCCGATGTTCACCCTAGAATAGCCGCCCACCGGCTATCTGTTTTCCCAAATGCAAAACCCGTCTCACAGAAAAAAAGGAAGCTTGGAGAAAGTAGGAGGCAAACAGCTATAGGAGAGGCCGAAAAGCTAAAACAGGCCAGCTTTGTCGGTGAAGCCCAATACACGACCTGGCTCGCCAAGGTGGTGCTAGTCAAGAAACCCAATGGGAACTGGCGCATGTGTGTAGATTACACGGACCTGAACAAGGCCTGCCCCCGGGATGCCTACCCATTGCCCAGCATAGACAGGCTCGTCGATGGGGCCGCGAGGCATATGAAGACAAAATCAAAACCACATTCATAACCGAGGAGGCCAACCTTTACTACAAAGTCATGCCCTTTGGTCTCAAAAACGCTGGCGCTACATACCAACGCTTGATGGATAGAGTCTTCCAGCCACTCTTGGGCAAGACGGTAGAGGTATATGTCGACGACATCATCGTCAAGTCCCCCAACGTGCAACAGCACTCTGCGGACCTAGCGCAAGTCTTCAAAGCCTTGCGCACATACAACATTAGACTCAACCCCGAAAAATGCACATTCGGAGTAGATGGCGGGAAGTTTCTGGGCTTCATGCTCACGCAGCGAGGGATCGAGGCCAACCCCGAAAAATGTCAAACCATCATTGACATGAGAAGCCCCGCGAATATCAAAGAGGTGCAGCGCCTAGTGGGCAGACTAATCGCCATCTCGCGCTTCCTCCCGAAGTTGGCGGACAAAACCAAACCAATGATCCAACTCCTGAAAAAGTCGACAAAGTTTACCTGGGACGACACTTGCGAACAAAATTTCAACACTTTGAAGCAACTCCTCACCACCCCCCCGGTCCTGACCAAACCAAACCTTTCCCTCCCCCTTATAATGTACATAGCCGCGTCAACAAACGCCGTAAGCTCCGCGCTCGTCCAAGAAAGGGACAACATCTAACATCCAATATACTTTACAAGCCGCATCATCCAAGACCTAGAAACACGATATCAAATGGTGGAGAAGGTAGCCCTTGCAATCATAACAGCAGCACGTCGTCTGCGACCATACTTCCAATCACACACGATCATCATCAGAACGGACCATCCCATACAAAAAATCCTGCAAAAACCCGATTTAGCAAGTCGACTATCCTCTTGGGCCATCGAACTGTCAGAATTTACTATCCACTACGAACCGCATGGACCTATCCGAGCACAGTG
>Ga0209589_1010236_pt1 | contig 13742 bp, 8 predicted proteins | sample CowpeawhiteBW_FD_187525 | JGI IMG/M metagenome (GOLD analysis project Ga0209589, IMG submission 187525) | Root nodule microbial communities of legume samples collected from California USA - Cow pea white BW (SPAdes) (version 2) | ecosystem: Host-associated > Plants > Roots > Nodule | place: USA...
AATTCAAAAAAAAAAAAAACACGACAATTTTAAGTAAAAAGATAGAAAACACACTAGTGCCCAGAAATGCAATAAAAATTACACCTAGACCTAATTAGCATAAAATCAAGTCATTTATCTGATATGTGACAGCTGGATAATGCATAATACACTGCGTTATCTATCCTAATAAGAAATTCACAATGAAACATATCTACTTAGATTAATTATATAAAGATCACTTTAAAATGACAATGAACGTCATACTTGTATATCCAAGCAGTCTTGATGGAATGTTGACGGGCAACCATCACAACATATCAAGTCTCCACCATCTCCACAGACCCCACAAGTATCATCATTCGGATCCTCACCCGCAACATCAACAAAATGAAAACCCTGACGTTCAGATTCATCTTGCTTATTCCACGAATCTAGCAAACACTGTAAAAGAGACTTTCCTTCCTCCACATATATATTTTGAAGGGGATCACCAAATTTTCTTCCTGCATGAACTTCAAATTCTGAAATTGTAATGACTTTATCACAGCAGCCACAATGAATGCCATCTCCTGTGATCTTACCATCCAATGCTGCACTTTTATCTTCGGGTGCCTTATAATGAACCTTCGCATTTAGAAGGACTGTGCCCAAATCAATCATCCAGGCAAACAAAGTTCTTTTTCCACTGTACAGTACATATCCCTCAGTTTCTGAATCTATCTCCTTAGCATTACGAACCAATGGACCACTTCGCAGCTTATGTTGTGTTTTGTGTCGCTTATGATCCCTCACAAGAACTGGCATCCTGTTCGGTGATATAGAATCTGTGTCTCCAGGTGACCGTTTCCTTTTCATTTTCCTCTTCACTGACTTACCCACGGCTGCACCAGAACCTGACCTTCCTTTGTTTTTATTCCCACCCTTTCCCCCTTTCTTTACAGATTTAACCTTCCCTTGTCTTTGCTTTTTAATTACCTTAGTGAGTATTTGGAAATCCTCAGCTGCTATTGGTGTAAATTTGAAGCCCGGCCCATATGCCTTACCTTCACCATTACCAGCTTCATAATACTCTTTAAGCCTTTTGTAGGCCAAGGTGATTGACCAGTGCGTGTGTCCGTCCAGACTAACATAAACTGCATCATGGTACTCTCTACCATTCCTAGGTCTATAGTCAACTGTCCAGCCGGCAGCTGAGAGAATTTCCTTTATTTGATCCCTCACTAACTGCTTAACTCTATTTCTTCCACTTTTCTCGGAGACAAGTGCATTATCAGTATTTGATCTTACTGGTGAGGCCACCACATTGTTCCCAGTTTCCAAAGCCTTAGTGAATTTAGACTTCTTGACAGAAGAGACTTCCTTCTTTTCTAACTCAACCCCAGCAGATTTCCTTGAATCCGCATCATCAATTGCATTCACATTAGCATCACGTCTCATAGTTAAACTCTTTTTATCTTTTCGAAGGACAACCTTTTCTTTTCTATTATGCACCACCACATGGTTTTGTTTGCTGGCAAGAGGGGGTCTTCCACGCTTACGTGGCGACTGATGAACTGGTTGATCTTCCACTTTCAACTTTATTTTGGGAGGCCTCCCACGCTTTCGTTTCAAATTCCCTGTGCCATTCTCTGCCTTCTTCACCTTAGCTTTTTCATTCTCATAACTATCAGCCAAAAATTCACCAGCTTCTTCACATTCCGTCTTAACTTTCACCGTCTCAACCCCACTACATTCTCTATCACTCTCAGAAACAGCATCCTCACTCTCTCCATAATACACTCTTCTATCCTTCACCCCCTTAGACCTTGAGCGCAACACTCGACCCCCAACCAGTACTTCATTATTTGAACCTTGCTCCTTCTTTGCCTTCTTATCTACCTCAACTACTACAGTATCACCCCCACCACTAAAACAACCCTTACCACTCTCATTCTCTTCCAAGTCAACCTCACCACTTGCACTCACATTCAAATCAAAGCCACATTCTTCTTTAACATCAAGTGCAACTTCACCCTTCTTCTCAATCGTTGAGTTCTGCACCTCCAAACCCTCACCACCCTTATCAACAGCCTCGCTCTTCACAACAACCTTTTTCTTGTGAACAACTTCTTCGCCTCCAGAAACCGTCCCCAAACGCGCCCGCGATCTCAGCCCCTCTCTCATTTCTCACGGAACCCTAATTCCACAAACACCGTACAGTATAGTTATTAGGGTAAACCAAAACAAAACCCAAACGCATAAAATACCGATTCCATTCTGACCAGAAAAAAGAAAAAACTAAAGGCACAGTTGTGCAGATGAAGCAAAACACATGTGAGGTATGTCTCCCAATCAGCCTCTGAAACCGGCAACAAAGAGCAGACCGTTAAAGAAAAATCGAATAGAAAAGTCAGATCAACATGAAACGCTTGCAAAAGTTTGGAAGCTTACCAATGTGCTAGAATTTGCCAGAAATTCTACGAGACCTGGACCTCCACGCAATGAATCATTCGGTTCCGTTGAAGTAGAAAGCGTATTACGTACCAATATTGCTTTGGAATTCAAGGTTTTAGAGCGAGAAAGAGAGGAATAGAGAGAGACACCAAGAGGGGTTTAGGAGAGTGAGAGAGAAGACGCACAATTGACAATACAAAAATAAATATATACGGTGGGAGAGCGCGTGTTCAGACTTTCCACTTTCTTTCTTCTCTTTTTATTTTTTTGTTAAACTTGCTAATCAGATATATGGAGCCAAAAAAACACCCTTCAATTTGATTTTCTAATATTCTAAATATCTTTTGGTATTTTCTATTAAAAAAGAGGCATTTTATTTTTTAAAAACCAACAGAAAAAAGATAATTGGAAAGCTCTGTTATTTTTCCGTTAAAGAAAGAAGTAGAAGATATTCTGTTTTCATATTTTAGTGGGAAAAGAATAGAATGGTTGAAATATTGTTGTTTTGTATGGTGGTGGTGACGGTGAGTTCTTAACTATTGGCGGCACTGGTGTGGTTCCCATTTGCGTTGTCCAAACCTAAAACCCTCCCTATTTTGCAGTCCTATTTCGTGGACTCCAAGAACCTTTTATCTCTCTCTCCGACACTGCCATATTTAAACTCGGCATTTGTTTCCTCTTGCTCAATTCATTAATTTAATGGTAAATCATGCCAAATTATTTTCCTCTTTTTAGAAATTCTTTAACAATTTGGATAACTGTAATAGATGTAATAGATGACGTGCCAGGACTTGAAATTGGGTAGTTTCTTTCTACTCTGGCTTTGGCTGAAGTAGCAACGTGTTAGAGGTAAATATAAGAAATTTAATTTTGTTGTATTTGAGTCGAAAATAATATAATCTTTAAATTGTTTTAAATTGGTTTACGTATGAATATTATAGAAGTATATAAATTTTTCGATGATTCCAAACTCCCTCCGAACAAATCTCCCAGAACAGATGAATATGTTATTTTATTCAGAGAAGAAATTATAGAGACTCGGATAGACAGATATGGGAGATGGATAAGAGAATAATTAATCTTATTAATCTTAACTGTGAAAATAGAATGCTAGATTCTATAAGATTAAATTAAAACAGAATCCTGTTATCAAAATTTTATAAGATTTTTCAAATAAAAATAAATTTTAAAATGTGTTAATTATAATATTATCCTTATCAAAAATATGTTCATATTATCCTTGCCAAAAATATAATAACTAAATCAAACTTGGTTCATTCTTCTTCGATCTTTCTCCTTTGAAACTTTTTTTTCTTCTCTTAAAATCTAAATCCCTAAAACTAGATTAGTTTATCTTCTTGTTTCTTGTGGAAAAGTTCTACAAGCTAGTTAAGGTAGATGATAAAATATCACAAGCACGGGCGGAATATAAGAGGGCAATGGGCGCCGGTTCCAATTTTTAAAAATTTTTAAATTATATGTAGTATATTGAAAATATTAAAAATTGTTGGGAATTTAATAGGTATTTTTATTTTTTATAAAATATAAATAATTAATAAAATATAAAATTAAATATAAAAAAAATACTTTTTTGATTTTTGAGTTTTTTATCACTTGAATTCATCTCTCATTGTCACCTTGTTTTATTGTTTTTAAATAAAAATAATCTTAGACATTAATTATGATCTTGTTCTTATTTCTCCTAAGTTAATAATTAAATATTAATTTAATAGTTAGTATTAGTTTTTTATCTCATGATTTTTTTATATTCATTTTTCATAAATATAATGTACTGCATATTTTTTTCATAATTAATTTTTAATTGTTGCTTAATTATCATATATATGATTATTTAGTAATAATGTTTCTCAATTTTTAATTAGATTATGATAAATTATTGATAAGTTAGATAATATGAAGGAACAACGAGCAATCCTTAATATATGTGTGATTGTGTGTGCGTAAACAAGGAACCTATATGCTAATCTCACTCAGGCGAGCCAGGCTCGCCTAGGCGAAAGTTACAGAGTTTTCACCCTGACTCTGCTCGAGCCACTCGCTCAGGCAGAGGCTTGTGGTTTTTGGGTGACATCTTATCTCGCTCAAGCGAGTGTATCTCGCCTAAGCGAGAAATCGAGGGTTGTGAGGCTTGAATGGGCATCTCGCTTAGGCGAGAGGTTCTCGCTTAAGCGAGAACTCGTGTGAAGTTTTGTATTAAGCTTGACTTGTCGCCTAGGCGAGAGTGTTGGCCTTAGGCGAAGGGAGGGCTCGCCCAAGCGAGATAGGCTCGCCTAAGCGAGGCTTCACAAGTAAGCTACTGTAGCACACTCGCTCAGGCAAGAAAGATTAGCTTAAGCAAGACAGGCCTGGTCGCTCAAGCTAAGTCTTCTAGCCCAAGCGAGTTTAGTGCAGTTTGTGTGTGTAGTACGCATTGATGCGAACGTGGATCAGGAGATGATGTGTCATGAGTGGGTAGGTTCATGGATGATGGTTAACATGTGATGATATGAGCGGGGAGGTTCATACTCAATTACTCTCCTGTGGGGATACGAGCGAGGTAGGTTCGTATGTTCCGTGCTCATAGTTAAGAGATGCTGCGTGCGGGGAGGTATGTAGTTGGTGGATCACATGTGTTGGACTACGGGCGGGCAGGTCCGAAGAGTAGGACTACGAGCGGGGAGGTTCGTAGGCGCAGGACCACGAGCGGGCAGGTTCGTGTGAGCATCATAAATCCTAAGTCCATGGCTAACTTTGTTGTTGAATTGGAGGTTGAAAAAACTTGGGGGGTATTAAGTATTTGACCATGGTCTAGCTATGATAATATATTTGGGTGTATTTATATTATTTAATTGATATGTTTCTTATATTCTTTTGAGCTTACCATTTATGTTTGTGCTTGGCGATGATCGTGTAATTATTTACACGGGAGCAGTTGATGATACAGGTAAAGCTGCTAACACCTGAGATGGAGAGAGGGGCTAGCTTGGGATTCGAGCTAGGAACTATTTATAAATTCTATTATTTTATTGGTTTTTGAAAATTGTAATAAGAATGTTTTTATAGCTTTAATTAACCTTCGACGGTTGGAATAATTTATGAATATTTCCTGTGTTTGGGATTAATAACAGTTTGATGTTGAATTTATTTTCTTGATTATTTATTTTAAATAAGTAATTTCCAATAGGAATGTTTCACAAAGCATTGGTATAATGATGGAAAAACAATAACAATAGCCAAAAAATATCAAAGTATGGAACAAAAATAATTTCCCCAATTTTGCAATAATCTATCATGATAAAAAACAATGGAAAAGGCCACAATAATTGCAATAGTTAACATCAATATTTTTAACATGAAAAAACCTCTCAATGTGAGAAGTAAAATTCTTCAGTCACAAGCTAGTAAATCAAGCTTTACTAAGATCAAATATGGGTATAAGAGAGTTAAATCATTTTATTGAAGCATCTTAGTAAATATGCCAACAAATTTTCTCTCTTTTCTCTCCTCCAAAGACTATGACTTACACACACTCTCTTGACCTAAAAGACCCTATCCACTTAGGTTAAATAGTGAGACAAAATGGGCTTGACTAGGTTGGACATTTTAGACACATAGTTGGGAATCAATCCAACACATCATCCCATTCACAACTATATGGAGGTGACCACTAATCTGACTATCTCACAACAAGCTTCAAACTTCTTCCTTGGTAGAGCCTTAGTCATCATATCAACACCATTGTCATCTTATGAACTTCATCCAAATCCAACAACTTAGACACTAAGGGCCTAGAATTGGACCTACAACCAAAAGACTCAATCTCATTTTATTAGACATATGATATGAACATCAAAATTTACTTTAGGAAAGTGATTAGGTAGTTGAGTATTTCTCATAAAAACATTGGTACAGTCATAATTATTTATTTCTCGAGAATATTAGTCATTTATCAGCCAACAAAAGAGACATATACTCACTACCTAACATTGGCGATGTCGAGATAGTCTAAAGTTTGGCCTATGAACATCCTAGTTCAGGGCGATATTCTGAACTAACTAGATATTCACCTACTTAGACCCCACCGTGGTCCATGTCTTTCATCTCGTAGTGTACCAAACTATGACTTCCCAAATACAAACACTTTGACATTGGTTTGATCTCATCTCACTGAAATCAGACTTAAGACTCTTTCTTAACTAACATACTCTTAGGTATGCTCAAAGATCATAAAATGTGATGACTATCAAGTTATGTCATCTTTCACCAATAATACATACATCGTCCAAACAAACACAAAGAGTATACAATAACAATAAAACATATATGTAACTTTCTTTTATCTAAGTTCACCGAATAAAATAATATTTACAATTAAAATAATAATGTTTTAAAGAATACAAAATAAAATAAGAATCAAACAAGAACTTTAAATAAAGAATTATATATGATTAGAATATTATAAACAAATAAATAACAAAAATATAAATTAATATAAAGGATGAATGCATAACTAAAGATAAATGGAATAAAAATAAATAGGAGCTATGTGTAACTAGAAATAAATAAATAGAATCAGTACATAATTGGAGATAAATTAAAAGACATAATTAAGTATGACCGAGATGTAATTGAAGATAAAATTAAATAAAATAAATAAACAAAACCAATGTGTAATTGGAGATAAATAAGATTAAGTAAATAAACAGGACATGTTGTAACTAAAGGTAATTTAAATTGAAAAAATAAATAAGACCAATGTGTAACTAGAGGTAAATAAAATAAATAAGAAGGACCAATATGTAACTGGAGATAAATAAAATAAAATAAATAAATAAGATCAATACATGACTAGAAATAAATAAAATAAAATAAATATAAATAAATGAAAAGGATAACAATTGAAAACAAGTTAAATGGAAAAAGTAAAATAATATATAATTCAAAATAAATAAAATATTTATATAACACGTGAATTTATCAATATTAACATCATAGATGTCAACAGGGCGGGTAGAATACGAGTAGTAGGTCCCTTGTACCTTACCCGCTCGATAAATATTCGTCCCATATCCGTACGGGTATCCATTATGCGGATACCCGTCTATTTTTTCAATATCCGCAGATATTCGCGGTACCCATAGATATTTACAAAAAATATGTAATAAACAAATATTTAAACCATAAATTCAAGTAGATTAAAATACATTATTGTCTTAAATTTCAAATAAAGTTCAAATAAACTCAAGTTCATACAACCCAAATAATTATACAAGTAAATATAAAATGATGTTCAACACAATAGAAATGATTTAATTGGTGTTAGGATCAACAAGCTTACTTTCTCTAATTGATTTCTGAAAAATAAACAAATAAAAAATCACTAAAAATTTGATTTTATCATTTATTTTTGAATGAAATATTAAAGAAATCACTAACTTCATTCATGTCCACACTACAACAAAAATCACTTTAGACAACAACATAAAATTGTTATATAAATTATAAAAACCGTGGTCTAAAGATTAGACCACAATTTCTTAGATGTGGTATAGGTGAGTGTAGCTATAGGTAATAGACAATGGTTTTTAGTACGACAATACTTTTAAAACTGTTGTTTAAAATTCTCACAATAGACAACAGTTTTTCAGGTTGATTTTAGACCTTACCTATATTTTTAAACCACATTTTTACTGGTTTTGCCCCCATAATTTAAAGCAACAGTTATATAATCATGGACTTTCACGATATTTATACAATATTTATAAAAATGTTGTTTATTATATGTTTAGGCTGCATTTATTTAACCGTTATCTAATTTTGTGTGGTCTAAACTACACATTGTTGTAGTGTCACATCTTGATACATTGTATAAAGTTTCATGTTGTTAGTTTTAATCTAAAATAGCCTGAAAACATAACAAGTTCACTAAAAATTTCTAACAATCACTTAAATAAAATATTTAATTAGAAGTGTTAATTTCATTACCTTCCATGTCAGTCCATAACCAGTCTTAGAGACACATCAACGCCTTCATAGTATCTGAAAGTAATCTACTGCGATGTGGAGTAAGAATTCGACCACCATTACTAAATGATGACTCAGAAGCAACAATTGAGATTGGAATTGCTAGAATGTCTCTCGCCAACATTTGCAAGGTTGGGTATTTTAACTCATTAGTTTTCCACCACACTAAGATATCAAATTGTGCATCTTAATCAGGAAGTATTGCCTCTTCTAAATACTGATCAAATTCTAACTTGAAATTTGGTGTGTCACTTCTCTTTGCAATCTTATGTTTTGCAAAATTTGACCTCCAACTTTCTTTTCTTCCAAGAACACCTACATCCACTACATTTAGGTTTGAACTTTAGGATTAAGCAGCCAATTCTTTACCCTGGACTTTAATGGCATACTCTTTTACCAAATCTTAAGAAATATATTTTACCCTCTCAATTTCATAATGAGAATTTTCTCTATAAATTTGAGGGAAAAAAATAATCTAACTAGTCAATTTTGTACTTGGGATCTAATACAATTCCTACCTCCATCACCCTCAAATACTTATCAAATCTAGTAATCATGGTTGCAGCCATTTCATGAATAATGGAATTAGGACAGGAAAGTCATTCAATCAAAGCCAACTTAATTTCATATATTTTTGGGAAAACGACATTCACAGTTGGATACAAAGTACCAGTAGATAAAATGGTAACATCATAAAATATTCCAACCTTTGACAAATCTCATTTGCCATCATCCAATCATATTCACTAGGTAAAGCTTTATATTGATTATCTCGTTGTGACAATCTATGAAATACATCTTTGTATTGTGTAGCAACTTGAAGCATAAAAAATGTAGAATTCCACGTAGTCTCGTAATCAAGAACTAATTGTTTCTTAAATGGAATGTTCACTTGACCACATGTCTTTATAAATTTCTACTCTCTTTTAGGTGTTGTTGTCCAAAAGTGAACACTTTCTCTAATCTTTTCAATGGCATCAAAGATTATATATAAACCATCTTTAACAATCAGATTTAAAATATGAGCACAACAATGCATGTGAAATAATTGGCCACCTAAAATAAGAGTTCTAGGTAAAATCTTCTCTAAAACTCGCTCAATCATAGCATCATTTATAAGGCAATTATCAATCGTCAAAGTGGACAAGTTTCGATCTAAATTCCAGTCCATCAAATATTGAACTAAGACATCAACAAGAACTTTGCTTGTATAAGGAGTAGGTACATAAATGAACCTAACATGAAGATAAATATTTTAATAATCTATTCATAAACAAGTAAAGAAAATAATACAAATTGTAGTTATATAATTTAGAAACATTACCTCACAAGTCGACTTTCTAGGTTCCACGAATCAGTTATAAAGTAATCAGTGATGCCATGTAACCTCTACTTTGGTTGAGTAATGATAGTTTAACTCACCAAATTTGACCCCTTTTTAACCTACCTACATGTCACTAAGATGTGGCATTTTGATTTTTAGTTTTCAATTTTTTTAACTTCTATGACGTGACATTTGCATTGATTGGTGTAGTCCAGAGCGAAAGAGGGCATTTGTAGTTCAAGTTTCAAGCCAACTCTTTTCATTCTTTCATTCGTTTCCCCTTAGCGTCTCTCATCTCACACCATTGAAATATCCTCAAGTCTTTGTTTGTTGGGACAAGGTTCTTCGCTTTTTCTTTTCCATCGGAGGCACCTTGGAACATTGGCTGATGCAGAAATTTAGTGAAAAAGAAGGGTTAGGGTTTTGTCTTTCTTCCTCGTAAGGAACACACCCACATGCACATTCATCGATTCTTTTTTTTTTTCATTCCACATCTCTCATTGTGTATCCTATTCGGTCTCTTGGGTAAGTGAGAGTTTCTATCTTCATCCTCTCTCTATCGTTTTAGGGTTTTTTTTTGTTATTTCTCTCCCTGTTCGTCTTTTTTTTGTTGGGCTTATTGTTCATGACCTGAGTTTGTTTACTATATGTGTATGAGTGTGTGTGTGTGTGTGTGTGTATTTATAAGATTCAAAATTTGATTTATTGAAGCTCTACAGGTTCACAGTTCACTCTTGTGAGTGTGTGCAGAGAAATAAAATCATTTGCCTTTTCTAATTTTTATCACATAGGGATCAATGCATTCCTATCTTAAGAATAAGTGGTGTAAGGAAGACTTGGTTTGTGGTTTTCCAAGATTGTTATTTGGTCGTCACTCCATCTGATTTTGTTATTATTTACAATGAGTCAATGATGGAGTAATTTAAAAAATTGAGCCCATCATCTGTAACAACAACGGTTGGATCTTACCTTTTGATTGTGTTATCATTTACAATGATTCAATGATGTAGTGATTTTAAAAATTAAGCCCACCATCTGTAAGTGTTAGACCTGAGTGGAAGTTATTTTGTTTTCTTAACTATTAACTTTGATTGATTTCTTTTTTTTAACTATGTTTGTCTCCTATTATATTTACTGATATTCATAGGTTAGTGAACTTGGCATTTGAAGGTTGTAGATACTGTCATACCAGAATCTAACTAGAAGCCAGGAGCTTGATTCAAACTAACTGGTTTTATTTTTATTGGAACTTGTATTTTATCCTTTATGTTTGGCGTTTGAAGGTTTATGCTTGATGTTTGAAGGTTGTAGATGACTGAATATTAGTAAGCAGGTTCATAATTCAATTACAGGGATCTGGATAATGGAGTAAGGTCATCATGGATCATGGCGGGCGGGGTTTGTAAGACCCGTGGAATTTAATTAATTAAATAAATAATTAATTAATAAATACGGGAGGGGTAATAATTATGACATTAAATTATGGTTGGTATGATGTGGAAAAGTACTAGCTCAAGTGGTTGAGAGTACTTTGGTTGTGTGAGAGCACTTGGGTTCGAGTCCTATGTATGCTAACTTTTGATGTTATGGTTTTATTATTTAAATCTATGAAAACAGGTTCTTCTATATTATGATAATTGAATTGTGATATCTAGCATGAAATATGAATTGGCATGATGGTTTGATATTGATTTGGCAATTGCATGGTTATGGGTTCAAGCCTTGGAGAGCTCACATTAATTTATATTTTTTTGGTATTTTGGATTTGACTTGAATATGAAAGGGTTGGGAAGAAACCCTAGTGGTAAGGCAGCCGAGGTGGCTGGAAAGGAGCCTTAATGGGTTGGTAAATGATAATAAACTCCATTTAATAAGAAATTTTCGTTTTAAAGCATTAGCATAGTTTTAGGGCACCTTTAAAAGGATATAGTGAGGTAGAGAGAAGGGTTTTGCCAATCTGAAATTTGACTACAGAGAGAGAGCAAAGATTCTGGAGTTGGTGAGGTTGGGAGAGATTGATAGGCTGAAAAGAGAGGAACCAAGGAGGGCTAGCGTGCGAAGGGGAACTATCCAAAGTTCAAGGGTTAAAGCTTAAAAGGATCCAGGTTAGGGGAGTTTACCACGATTGATTTGTTGTTTGGTGTGAATTGTATGAAAACCATACTTAAATTATGCATGCACTGTGTTATTCTGTGATTCTGTTCAATTCTGGGAATTTTCCAGAAACTGCCTGGCGGGCTATACATAGCCGCCAGGCGGCTCATCCATTTCTGCACCAATTACTGCATTTCTGGGTTCAGCGCCTGGCGGTGAATCCCTGTACCGCCAGGCGACTCAAAGCCTGTGTATGTGCTGTGTGTTTCTGCGTAAATCGCCTGGCAGAATGGGTGGTGACCGCCAGGCGACGCGGGTCCGATCATCGTTTGGGGTTTTTCCTGCGCGTTTGGAGTGAGTTGTTCGGAGGGAAATCGAGGAGTGAGTTTTAGGGAATGATCGGGTGTGAAAATGTTGCGATTTTGAGTGTGAATAGGAGTGGAAATCGATGGAACAGTGTTAAGGTGTTTTAAGGTTGGATAAATAGAGCTGATGTCGGGAAGTTTCAAGCGAGTAAAAAGGGCTTTAGAGAATTGTTAGTAGATATGTGAGTAACTGAACCATGGTCATTGGGAATCCATTGGGTAGTTAAACGAACTGGGTTAGGAAAGCGGGGATTGGGTGGAGTTGCTGATGCGAGAATTCTGGGAAACTACCGGAACTTCATGAACCGCCTGGCGGCACGGGATCTGCCGCCAGGCGCTGTCACAGAACCTTGGATGTGTGTGTATGTTTGTAGGAAGTTTGAGGTGTTGGGATTTGTAGAGAAGGCTGGAGTTCTATTATATGTTTGAGGAGTATAGGTGGAAGTCGTTTTGTCATAGGGTGGTGGTACTAGAAAAGGTGGGGATTGGTAAACAAAATTCGTTGAGGATTCTAGGGTGGAGTAAAATCTGATGAGTTTAAGAGTGATATGATTGAGTAAAATAGAAGGATGTGATGTAGAGTTGGGTTACCTTTTTGAGACTAAAGAATAGCTTAAATGGTTGGACGAATTAACTTTGTCATTTGGGAATCTAAGGGACGCCAAGCAAGGGAACAATAAGATTATGAAACCTTGGTGATAGTGCTGCCACGACTGGGGTAATAAGGGAAACATGTCATAACAGGTTGATTGTAAACGTTGGAACTATCTTCATGGGTACAAATAGTGCGTGAAACACAACTGAGATATTACTTTGACTAGAGACATCACAGGTAGTGAAGGTTACCAAGTAACGAGACTCTGAATAGGAGAGCTGGAGTATTGACATAACCCACTGGTCCCTGAACCAGAGCAAAAGGGTAATTTGAAAACACTGTCACAGCGCCTGGCGGTAATATGCGAACCGCCAGGCGATAGCGCCAAACAGGGTGGGGCTGCAAGTGAGTGGCGTCGGGCGGAGGAGAGAGTTCTGCCAGGCGATAGCGACACGAACAGTGACTCCTAGAACAGCGTCCGCCTGGCGGTGTGGACTGTCCCGCCAGGCGGTAGTTACAGATTTGTGGGTTCGAGGCGCTTGGCGCCTGGCGGTACGTATCCCCCGCCAGGCGGTTTGGAAGCTGTGGCACCTAGCGGTACGTGTCCCCCGCTAGGCGATGTGGCTGCTAGAAGTCCTAGTTGTTGGACTTTGTAGGGTGTTCTACAAGACTTCTGGTGGTGCTTTAAAGGTGAGATTGCTGGAGTTCCTTGAGTTGTGGCTCGGAACGTATCTCTTGAGTTGTGGCTCGGGATAGGGGTTAAGCACGTGGTATTCCTTGAGTTGTGGCTCGGAATAACATCTCTTGAGTTGTGGCTCGGGATGGCGGATGAACACGAGAAACCCTTGAGTTGTGGCTCGGGTTGGCGAGTGTTGCCGGTATGAGTGTGCTGGTTGTGGCCAGTACGGATGGGTCCAGATAGATT
>Ga0209589_1010237_pt1 | contig 13739 bp, 7 predicted proteins | sample CowpeawhiteBW_FD_187525 | JGI IMG/M metagenome (GOLD analysis project Ga0209589, IMG submission 187525) | Root nodule microbial communities of legume samples collected from California USA - Cow pea white BW (SPAdes) (version 2) | ecosystem: Host-associated > Plants > Roots > Nodule | place: USA...
AAGATCTAGGTGCTTGTTTTAATCCATACAATGCTTTCTTTAATTTATAAATGTGATTAGGAAACTTATAGTCTTCAAATCCAGGTGGTTGTTCAACATACACATTTTCTTTTATAAATCCATTTAGGAAAGCACTTTTGACATCCATCTGATATAGTTTAAATTTCATGAGAGAAACATAGGCAATAAGTAAACGTATAGCTTCTAACCTCGCAACTGGAGCATATGTCTCATCATAGTCTATACCTTCTTCTTGTCTGTATCCTTTTGCTACAAGTCTGGCTTTGTTTTTAGTGACGTTTCCCTCTTCATCCAGCTTGTTTTTGAACACCCATTTTGTTCCTATGACTTGATGTGAATCATCCCTAGGAATGAGTTCCCAAACTTCATTCCTTTCAAATTGATTCAGCTCTTCTTGCATTGCTATACACCATTGATCATCTTGAAGAGCTTCTTCTACATTTTTTGGTTCTATCTGTGAAACAAAAGCAACAGTCATACAGAAGTTTGACATATTTCTAGTAACTACTCCCTTTGATATGTCTCCAATGACTTTTTCTAGAGACAATCCTCTAGGTGATTTCCAGCTTTTGGCAAGATCTTCAGGTTCAATCAATGGGTTCTCATTTAGGTACATCTAATCAAGAGCTTTTTTAAAATATTCTTCATCACCTGCATTTGTTTTATTTGACACAAGAGGGTTTTTCTCAAGGTCCACAATTTCATCAAAAACAACATGTACAGATTCTTCCACATTCAAGGTTCTTCTATTGAAAATTCTGTAGGCTTTACTAGTTAATGAATATCCTAAGAAAATAGCTTCATCGGCTTTAGAATCAAATTTACCCAAATTTTCTTTTCCGTTATTTAGAACAAAGCATTTGCATCCAAATATTTTTAAATGAGCTACATTAGGCTTTCTTCCTTTAAACAATTCATAGGGGCTAATTTTTAAAATTGGTCTAATGAGCATTTTATTTAATACATAACATGTTGTCTTCACAGCATCAGCCCAAAAATATGTAGGCATATCATATTCGTTCAACATTGTGCGAGCTAATTCTTCTAAAGATCTATTCTTCCTTTCTACAACTCCATTTTGTTGAGGAGTTCTAGGTGCAGAAAAATTATGCATAATTCCGTTTTCTTCACAAAAGTTTTCAAACAATTCATTTTGAAATTCTCTACCATGATCACTTCTTAAAACTTTAATTTTCAAATCTTTTTCATTTTGAACTACTTTTGCAAATTTCTTAAAAGCTTTAAATGCCTCACTTTTTAGTGTGGGAAAGAAGGTCCATGTATATCTTGAGTAATCATCAACAATAATAAGAGCATAAAAATTTCCTCCAAACAAATCCATATGCAAGAGTTCTAAAGGTTTTGATGTAGAAATCACATTTTTTGAATGAAATGAAGATTTTACTTGTTTTCCTTTTTGACATGCATCACATAGTTTATCTTTTTCAAACTTTACTTTTGGCAGTCCAATTAATAATTCTTTAGAAATAAGTTTGTTTAATTGTTGCATGTTAATATGAGCAGCTCGTTTATGCCACAACCAAGGGTTTTTTTCTTTAACAATCAAACAAGTTATATCACTAGATGATGCATTATCAAGATCAATCAAGTAAATGTTATTGTGTCTCATACCTTTTAAGGTTACTTCTTTGGAGTCCTTTTGATGAATAGTGCAGTAGTCACTCTTAAATATTACTTTGAGTCCTTTATCACATAATTGGCTTATACTGAGAAGATTGTGCTTTAGTTCTTCCACATACAGTACATCCTTGATCTCCAAAGTATTTCCTCCACCTACATCACCCGTTCCAAGTATTTTTCCTTTGTTGTTATCCCCATAAGTGACAAATCCTTGTTCCTTTCTTTTAAAGTTCTTAAACTTCTTTTTCTCTCCAGTCATGTGTCTTGAACAACCACTGTCAAGATACCACATTGACCTTCTGGATTTAGAAGTCATCTGCAAAATAAGGAAACAATTCATTTAGGTCCCCAACAACTTGTTTGGGTCCTTGGGGTTAGAATAAAAATATCTACTTATGAACAGGCACCAATGATACTTCCTATTTGGAACACCAAAATGTTTAATATTGCATTTGTTTGAAGTATGACCCTTTTTCATGCAATAAAAACATGTAGCAGTACATGCATATGTATTCATAAAATGAGAAGTTCCTTTTTCTACTCAAAATCTATGAATTCTCTTAGCTTTATTTTTAAAATTATGATTATGAGCATACTTGGTCTTATTTGGGTTTTTCTTGAGATTAAACTTTTCACAATTTTTATTTTCTAAGGCATCTTCAAGATGTTTTTCCAAAATACATATATCAAACATATAACTTTTACATGACGCACATTCAACAGTTTCTTTTTCTTTATTTTCTAATATTGAAATTTTATTTTTCAAAAATTCTTCTTCTTCAAGAGATTTTTCGAATTTACTTTGTAAATCTTTGAAATCAGATTTTAACTTTTTATGAGCAGTATCCAATTTACTAGATTTAATAAGTAATTGTTGAAAAGCATCATAGAAATCATCATAGTCATTTTCATGGCAAGTAGAATTTACCTCACTATCAGAATCATCATGATTAGCCATCAAACATAGATTTGCTTCTTCATTATCAGAATCGCTAGAATTTGATGAGCTTGAGGCATTGTCTTCCCATGCTATATATGCCTTCTTTTTAAAGAATTTTCTGCCCTTCTTTTCTTCACTTTTTGAATTTGGACAATCAGCCTTAATGTGTCCAGATTCTCCACATCCGTAGCATTTGAAATTTGAGGATGATCCTTGATTATCTTTCTTGTTGTTCTTGAATTGATTTTTTACCTTTGGCCTTCATGAATTTTGTAAACTTCTTAATCATAAGACTAAGATTTTCATCATCATTTGAATCTTCTTCTTCCTTTTGCTTTTTGCCTTTAACCACTTCAGTTTTAAAGGCTATGTTCTTCTTTCTTCCAATATCTTCTTCTTCATTTAATCTGCCTAGTTCAAGCTCATGTTCTCTCAGCTTTCCAAATAGAGCCGCCATCGTCATTGTCGCAAGATTTTGTGACTCCGTGATGGCTGTCACCTTCGACTGCCAAGTCCTGTTCAAGGATTTAAGAATTTTTATATTTAATTCATCAGTGTCAAAGGTTTTACCTAGACCTGTGAGATGATTGACGATATGTGTGAATCGTTTCTGCACATCGTAGATAGTTTCTCCTTGTTGCATCCGAAACATTTCGTATTCTTGGATCAAAGAGTTCTTGCGTGCTCTTTTCACATCATTTGTTCCTTCATGGGTTACACGCAATATTTCCCACATTTCTTGTGCACTGGTGCAGACTGAGATCCTATAAAACTCATCTAGGGTTAAGGCAGATGAAATTATATTTCTAGCTTTTACATCATACTGGACTCGTCTATTTTCGTCTGTTGTCCATTGCGAGAATGACTTTGGTTCCTGCACATCATTTACAATATTAACAGGAACAAATGGACAATTTAAAACAGCATCCCAAATACCTCTATCTACAGACTCTAGAAAAATTTGCATCCTAACTTTCTAGAAAGGATAATTTTCACTAGTAAATAGAGGAGGTTTGTTGATAGACGCATCCTCAACAAAGGTTTGATTTTGTATAACCATTTTTGAAAAATTTGAATAACTATCAAAGCAAGCTCTGATACCAATTGTTGGTATCGCGCAGCGGAATGTTTAAACGTGTGGACAAAAACCAAGAGGGGGGTGAATTGGTTTTAAGTAATAAAATTAATACTTTAAAATTTTTCCAAAATTTATCAATTAAATCAAATATTAATTTCTTTAAACACAGTAATAGATGAAATAAAGAGATAGAGAAGAAGATTGAACACAAGTATTTATACTGGTTCGGATCAAAAGACCCTACGTCCAGTTGTTAATCTCTCATAAACGAGATTAACTAAATCACTAACAAATAACAGATTTACAATCAGATAGTAAAAGAGTAAGGAAAGAAAACACCTCTCTTGAACACACAAGAGATGAACAACTTTCTCTGAATCACACAGAGAACCTTGACCTTAGCTTTCCTAGCAACAACAGCAGCACTCAATCACCTAGAACACCTCTCAGGAAAAGTTATCGCTCTACCCACACTAGGTTTTTCAAAGCTTTTTTTGAGAACACTCAGATAACTCTCTTGCAGTCACAACACTAGCACTCTAGCTTCTCAAAAAGGTAAGTGAGAATTAACTCTGATGTTCTTTAAATAGGGGTTCCAAAAATTAGGTCAAAAAGCTGAACAATCGCGCCCAACTGACCAGGATAATCGATTATCACTAGTGATAATCGATTATTCCAGTGTGGTTTATGAAAAACAAATTTTTGAACAGATAATCGATTATTCCAGTGCTTTCTTGAAAAAAATGGTTCAACTCAAGATAATCGATTATCCTAAGTGATAATCGATTATCCTAAGTGATAATCGATTATCACTTTGATTTTTTGAGAAATACCATAATTTTTTTGTACACTATTGATTCTAACAAATCTAATTACACTTTATAAGATAGCTTTAAACACAACAACACTTGTTCTTCATATTGACTTCCAGATGGCTTTCAGGCTTCTTTTATCATCATCAAAATCTTGCTTCAGCATTTAGACTTGTATTGTTTTTGCCAACACCTATCATTCTTAGAAGACCATTCATGAAAATCGCCATAGTTATCATAGATGTTGATGGCGGCAAACTAAAAATTAGAGATCAAGAGGAGGAGGTAAACTTCAAAATGTCCAAAGGAATTCACTATCTAAAACCAAAGGATATTAATGTTGTTAAGGAAGTTTTGTTTGTGACGAGTAAGGCAGAACAGGTTTCCAGGCTGTTGAAAAATTGTTTCAGTTATTTTTCTCCACAACAAATGAAGTTAGAAGAAAATGGCCCTCTCCAGAGGAGAAGAAGGGTCGAACTATTCATATGTTACACAAGTGCTTAATTACTAGAGACAACCCAACATTTTATAAAAAAAAGTTAATATTATTATTTATTTAAAATAAATATTATATATATTAAATAGAATATGAAAAGTTAGAAGTAATAATTACTTCACGATAGATTAGTGTGGTGGCTTCAATATTAATGTTGGATTGCCAAACACGTCACGAACGATACTAGTAAATAAGAATATTTAGTACCACTAAGCAATTGTAATGTTAACCATTGACCTCAATACAATAGTCTAATCGTAATTATAGTGGAGTTTCATAGACTTGTTGGTAATGAATTTTCATAAAATGGTTGGTTAATAATTTTTAATAGAATATTTTTTCTAATATTTTTCATTATAAAAAATCCAGAATATAAAACTCAGTACAAAGCTATGGAAATAATATATTAGTTTAACGAACTGTTTTATTCATATGTTTTAGAGAGAGAGAAAAAAGATCTATATATCAAAGTATACTGTGACATCGATCCAAAGTATTTTCCTAAGACCTTATAGGAATATAACGTAACTCCTTACGCTAAGTTTTAGAATATTTTTCCTATAACAAATTCACTTGGTTGCTTTGACGTAATACAGAAAACAAATTGTACATGTCCAGAAACATCACGGTAATATGGAGAGATGTAGAGTTATATCGTCATAAAGCTGACACAAGATTGATGACATGCAGAGAGGTAGAATTGTGTCATCATAAAGCCGACACAGGATTGATGGCATGCAGAGATGTAGAGTTGCGTTGTCATAAAGTCTACACAGGATTGGTGACATATAGAGATAAAGCGTTGCGTTGTCATAAAGTCGACGCAAGACTGATGATATGCAGAGATATATAGTTGAGTCGTCATAAAGCCGATGCAAGACTGATGATATGGCATCACCACAAAATCGAGGCCAAAATAATGATAAACTGAAGCTATTAACAGAATTGGTGAGGATGTTGCTCCAAGAGTGGCGCTGGAAGAATCTTAGATTATGTAAAAAGGGATATCTTAGTTATTATTTAAGAAGAATTTATAGGTATTTTTCCAAAGAAGCATTTCAGTTGTTATTTATTAGATTATCTTTTAGAAATATTATTAGGTATCTAATTATGTATATCTGTAATAGTTGTAACCAATTTTAAACCCTATAAATAAGAATATTACTCCCACAGTCAAGGGAAAAAACTATTTTGGCCTAAGTGAGTCATTAGCTAAGGTTAAATTACTTCTTTCTTTTTATCTTTAGTATAAGGTTATTTTACACCTTTTTTTACCGGAACACGAATATTGAAGTTTTTTTACATAATCCCCTTAATCATTTCAAATCCTCTCGCAATCATTTCTAATTCACTTAGTTTCCTTTAGCAAAGGGAGATTGAACACTTTATCTCATAATTTATCCTTGGAACCATTCTTCTGGAAAATGTATCACATTCACCTAGATAATATCTAGTCATTTAATGAATGTATGTTTTCATAATTTTATAATTTTCGCTTTGGAGTTAATTTGTTTAGCAGCTTGAAATTCACTCAATGAGGTTAGGGATGGGCAAAAAAAATCTAATTTTCTTGATCTAATCCACTATTACTCTGATCTAACCCTTTTAAAATCCATTTTATTAAAAATTCAATCCATTTAAAATCCAATTTAATGGATCTGGATTTCAATCTACTCTACATTTTATATATTTTATAGATTGGATATTCATTCTCTAAATCATGATTTTAAAATATGGACAATCCAAATTTTCAATTTAATTTTTTAGCTAAGTTAGGCTAAAGGTCGAGATGGGCTAAGCTAAAAATCTAGACTCGGACGGGTCGTGCTCGACGACCTGTACAGACCGGACAGGCCTGACGACCCTGAAGGATCGGGCAGGCCTGACGACCCAAACGAGTTGATCGATCTCGATAACCCAAAAAAGTAGGGTGGGCTCGATGACCCGAACGGGCCAGTCGAGCCCAAAGACCTAGATGGGCTGGGCCGGCTTGATAACTCGGATGGGTCGTGCCCGACGACCCGATGACCCGAAGAAACTGAGTCAGCCCGATGACTCAGACAGGTTAAGTCAACCTGACAACTCGAATAGGCCATGCCAGATGACATGTACAGACCGAGCAAGCTTGACGACCCTGACGAGCACAACGGGTCAAATAGACTGTGCCGACTCGACGACCTTGATGGGTCAGCTTGGCTTGGCTTGACGACCTGGACGGGTCCTAGACCTATCGACCCTAAGCCGATGACAAAAAGTTTAATAATATATTTTAAAAAGTAATATATTTTTCATGTTTTAGAAGAAAGCCCATGGGCGGGCCTTGACCTACAAGGCTTTTTGTTGTTTTTGGCTTTGTGGGCTTCTTTAATGGGGGTTTTTTTGCACTGTGAACTTTTTTGGCCCTAACCCTGTGGATTTTGTCAAATTGACAACTCTAACCAAATTGTATCGTGTTGGGCTTAAGGACTCCAGTTTTAGAAAATTCAATTTCAATTTCTTTTATAAAATACGGATTCTGGATTTTGAACTTGATCCAAATATTTGGACTGGATTTAAATCTTGATCCAAATATTTGGATCTACATTTAAAAACAATCTAAACTAGTTTTGCTGAAAAATGGATTTGAATCGAAAATTTGATCCAATTATTTGGATCTAAAATGGATGTGGATTGGATCATTCAAAATCCGATCCATGACCACTCCTAAATGAGGCAATAGTGATTTAAGTAATCCACTCACTGATTATGGAAAAAAATGATTGATGTTGAAGTCGTCTGGTGCTCTATATTTATATCAGTGCTGGATATGGATTTAGTTGTTGTCCAAACTGCACTTTGCCCATGCTTTTTGGTCGTGATTTCTTCAATTGCGAATATTCAAAAAATTCACATCATGCTTTGTTTGCTTTCACATTGGTATATATGACCTAGATTCCATGTTGATTTTCAAGAGATTAAATAGTTTTTGTTCATTTAATATTCAGTGTGAATAACAACGTTTCACTACATCAAAATCTTCCATGAATCTCGCTCATAATGGTAGCCAAATAACAACTTATGTGTGTAAAATGTCAAAGTTGAACACATAAAAAAGTGGTACAAATGAGGTCCTCCAAGCAATGCACCAGATGATACAAATTATATGAGTTATTAGATGATTTCTCATACATGTGCCTTGGGCAACAAATAAACTCTCTTGGCATAAACAATGTAATGTACAAACCAGACGAGTGCAATCAGCTAGGCAACCCAAGCAAAGCGCTGAGAAAAGAAGATTGCCCTCGTGAAAACAAAGAAATATAGGAAGAAGCGAATTGCATATTATTTAGTGTGTATAAAATGTTACAAGAAGTGTGATATATACACACATAAAGCTAACCTTAAGAGTCAAAAGTAAATGGACCTAAAACACGAGCCTATGCTAACAACACTGACTAAAATGATAGCAAATAGATGATTCAAGTAAGACAAAAGATGACTCACCATGAGTTGAATTAAAAATGAGTTAGGTTAACCGGATTCAATTTTGATGGGTTACAAATTTTGTTGTGCGACTAGACCCACCAAAATCAGTGAGTTAGGTAGATTAACTTACTTAAAGATGTTCTTTTTTTTGTAAGTTATTATATATATATATATATATATATATTGAAGTACAATCAAAATTAATCGGTTCGATCAACGTCTTCACTTATTTCATAATAAAAATATAAAGATAATAATTAAAGATTAAAGTGTCCAAGATACATAATTGGAGAAACAGCTAAAATACATTATTTTATTGATGCAAATTTTTGTTAAATACATTTGAATCGAACATAAAAATTATGTGATTTGGTTTGATGTGGACATTTAAAAAGACGCTATTCCAAATCAAATTTTCGTTTGGTTTGGATAATTTTGCATACTGTTTTATTAATATATGCATTAGATTTATATTGTAACACGAATATATATATATATATATATATATATATATATATATAAGATGTACCTCTTTGAAACCTAACAAATCTCTCACTTACTTATGGACAATATGGCACAAATTTTAAAACTGAAACATCAAATTGAGTTCTTAATAACTACTTCAGCATAGAGTAGTGGTGGCTTCATTCCGTATATACGATAGATTGCCAAACACGAAACAAACCATATTAATAATTAATACAATATTGAATAATACCAAACAACGTCAGTGTTAACCATTGGTAACAATACCGTAGTCTAGTTAGGTACTTATAATGGAGTATTCATAGATTTGTTGATGCTGATAAAAAAAATTTGGCCCTGCATACTGTGGTAGCTTGAGGGTAACTATGAAGCATTAGAACTATACTAACTTCTTAACGATAGATTAATTGATGTGGTTGCTTGATTCCATATTAATAATGGATTGCCAAACACGTAATAAAACATATCAATAATTAATAGAATATTGAATAATATAAAGTACGTGCAGTATTAGGTAGAATAGTGTAGTAAGGTACTTGTAATCTTGTAAATATAATGGAGTGTGTGGAATATGCAGTTGTGAAGTGTAATCAAAGTTTTGAAGTTGGGATTGAAGGAAGCATAGGCATGGGGTGTGAGTGTGAGAAATGGATGATTATGGGTTTTGTGATTGCTATTTCCTTCTCATGCATGATGGAGGGAGCAGTAGCAGCACGACATCTCATGAAGACTCCTAACGGTCCACCTCCACCTCCACCTCTACCAACATGCATTATCCGCCCCGACCTCATTATTTGTGTTCCTTCTACTCCACCACGACGTTCAACCACCACTGTCCCCTAAGTTAAAGGATGCTTATGCCCTAATCTCCACTCACCTTTCCGTTCAACTCTCCCTCTCATCACCTCCACTGCTTTCATGTTTAAAAAATCCCTAGCACAATCTAATAAATAATATAATTGCACTCATCCTTTACATATTTCTTATGTTCTCTCTCTTTTCTCTTCACGTGCTTTTTTTTCTTTTTTCTTTTTTCTAATTCTAGCAGTACCTCTATTTTCTGCATTGTCTTCGTATGCTAATTTTAACCTTCTCCAACTTAATTATCATGCAACTGTTAGTTTATAGTATGAGCAATAAACCTATACAGTAACTGAGAGTTTCATCGGTTCTCAATACTCTAAATAATAGATTGAAAAACGTACCTGATGAACCGTTTAAGAATAATGGAAATAATATACATGAACACTACAAGAATTACATTAGCTACCATAAAGGAGTGTCCGTTAAAAATGGGACACTATTAAGCGTCCCTTAAACCAACTCAACTCCATATGATATAAAGTAAATAAAAAAATTAAAGTCACCGAAATGGACGCTCAACAGACCCTAAGAATTTAAAAACTAAAAAGGTACAATAATAATTAGATAACGTGTCATACGGAGAAAACACAATTATGACATAAATAATAGGTTAAAATATTATTTTGGTCCTTCTATTTGTCAAATAATGTCAATTTAGTCCTCAATTTTTTTTTTCTGTTTCAATTTGGTTCTCAGTTTCTTAAAAATAATTCAATTTGGTCCTTGCCATTAATTTTAACAGGGTGTTAAAGTCAATGTCACATGTCAATTTTATTTTTTTTTTGAATTTTTTTTGAATTTTTTGAATTCTTTTACTTTAACATGTGTCTCTTCACAGTTGTGCCACATATCAAAATGATTCAATTTGATCCATATATTTGTTTTTAGTTTCAATTTAGTCCTAATTTTTGTAAAAATGAAACAATATTATCCTTCCTTAAATTGACACTCAATTTACTTTTTTGTATAAATATTATGATGATATTCTTACTAAAATTTACATTTTTATTAAATATTTGTAGAAATATTTTAAATTAACTTTAAATTCTATACAAAGCATTAAACTTTGGTTTTGTTTTGAACTTGAAATTTAGTTCCTAAACTTATGTATAACAAATTATTTGATTTTTAATTTTCACGAAGTTTGTATAATATGGTACACTTGATGTCTTTATATATATATATGATGGCAAAATTGTTAAGTATTGAAATTAAGTTTGAGATTTAACTTTGTTTAATATTAAAACTAAAAAAAACTTGTTTAGAAATATTTCTACAAATATTTGATAAAAATGTAAATTTTAGTAAGAATATGATCATAAAATTTATACAAAAAATAAATTGTGTGTCAATTTAAGAATGAACAATATTACACTACAAGAATACATTGATTTAGCCACCAAAAATTAGTGTCGGCTTGTACAAGACACTATTAGAGTTGATTTTAGCGTCCGACGCTAAATCCAAATAATTAAAATAAAAGTAATAGTAAATTATATTAATTCTTTTATGAGAGTTATTCGACACTATTTCATTCCATAATAGTGTTGGCCATGCGACACTAATTTGATATAATTAGAACAATTTACTTGTGAGGGTCAATGGACACTAAAATATTTACGGGTTACGTTAGTTATGCGACGCCAATTCAATATAATGTGTAAAAAAATAATATTATTATTTGTCATAATGTGTAAAAAAATAATATTATTATTTATCGTGGGCTAACCCGCACTGTTTCATTTCAATTCGCTTCGGCGTAAGACGCTAAAATTCATATAAAAGATAATAAAAAACTTATATATTTATTTGTGAGCACTGACCAACGCTATTTTATGTGAGATTTATAATTTATTTTCAGTTAGCGTGGGCCAGTCCCCATTAAGGTTTTTATTTTGTTTTGCGTCCGCTAATGGACACACACTGCTTGAATATAATTAAATTTTCGCTTTCTATTTCATTTCCCTCCTTCATTTTTTTCCCCTGTACCCTCGCGCTATTTCCCTTTCCAATTTCACTCTCACACCCACCCATTGCGCCCTAGACATGGTGAACTCATTTCCCCTCTCTTGCAATTTCAATCTCGCGCGAAAAAGCTCACCCTCATTCTTCCCTGCTATAGAAGCTCGTATCACGCGATTCCCTCCATTGGCTTTCCTTCTCACTGTCTCCCTCTCTTCATCACGCGGCAAACACCGCACGCCTCTCTTCATCAAGTGAAAAACGCTCCACAGCTCTCTTCGTTGCCTTCTCACCGATCGTTGCCTTCGTTGAGAATAAAATGTTTTTTGTAACCAAGGTGTTGATGTCTCTGTGTTTGCAGATGCAGGAACTGATCCTAGGATCTAAAAATGTCGTGTCTTTGACCCAGGTCTTTTTTGTCTCTCCAATTAATGCTTGTTTATAGTAATTAATCTAACTCCTTGGTGATTTTTTTGCGATGAACTCAGAGAAGGGAATGGTGTTTTCAATGTTTGATTATACATTAGTTTAACCTGCTAGGGAGTTTAGAAAACAATTTTATTTTCTACTATTTAAGAATTGGGAGTTGTTTTGGTGCGAATTAGATGGGTTTATTCCTTTTAGTAAACTGTAAATGATGATTGTGGGAACGGCCTTAAAATACTTGGGGAGACTGTTTTATAAATCTGCTTCCTTCTTGATCTACAAAATGGCCGTTCCACAACATTTTTTCATGAGAAACAGGAAATGAGATGAACAGAATTATAGTTTTCGTTGTGTTGCTCTATTTGAATGTTAATCATGACCTCAATTTCTAAAGGTGGATTTCAAGTTGAATATAGGGTCTGATTTATGTGATGTAGCTACGTTTATAGGATTGTGAGCTAAAGTGGAGGCCATGTGGTTCTTCTATTGATCAGAGCTCGAGGCTTGCATCCATGTTGGAACCCATAGAATGTCTTTGTTGCGGTTGAATTGGCCAAGCCAAACCATTTTACACTATAAATTTTGATAGTTATTTTGTTTTGTTTAAGGATGATTACCTTTATTATTTATACAAAGTAATATGCATTGTTTTACTATACCTTTAGTTGAAGTTGATTATATGTAGATAGAGGTGTCAATTTGGCCCATGTGGGCTAGAGCCAAAAAAGTCCACATTGAAAAAAAGTTTCCATAAAAAAAGTCCAGAAGGTCAAAAACCTTACAAAAGCCCTTTGGGCTAGGGCCAACCCATGGGCTTTCATCTATCACATGAAAAATATATTATTTTTAGGCTTTAATAGTCATTTGGTCCTAGTTTTAGTCGACTTTTTTCACTTTGGTCATACTTTTGAAATTGTTTTCAATTTGGTCATACTTTTCGTTATATTTTTTCAATCAACTACTTTTTATTAACTCCGTCTAAATTGTTAACAGATGTGAACAGTAATTGCCATATGTCATTTTGTGATTTTTTTGATCTTTTTTTGATCTTTTTTTTAATTTTTTTTAATTTTTTTAATTTTTTTAATTTTTTTTTAAATATACACGTGTCAAGCTCATATTATGCCACGTGTCAAGCTCATATTATGCCACGTGTCAAGCTCATATTATGCCACATGTCATTATTGATTTTTTATTTTAATTTTTTTATTTTAATTTTTTTATTTTTTTAAAATTTAATTTTTATAATTAAAAAAAAATCCACGTGTCAAGCTAATATTATGTCACGTGTCAGAATCAAATTTTTATATTCAATTTGGTCATAATATTCGTTATTTGTTTTCAATTTGGTCCTAGTTTTTTTTTTAATTTAGTATTTTTGTTCTTCTCCAAAGACAAAATATAATTTATATATGTGTGACTTAGTTGCAGTTATATGAATATTCTTATAAAAATACATATTTTTATTAAATATTTTTAATTTAAAATTAGAGTTGGTTTAAAATTAAATATTTTTAACCTCTTAAAATTTTAAATTAATGGTGTTAT
>Ga0209589_1010240_pt1 | contig 13736 bp, 4 predicted proteins | sample CowpeawhiteBW_FD_187525 | JGI IMG/M metagenome (GOLD analysis project Ga0209589, IMG submission 187525) | Root nodule microbial communities of legume samples collected from California USA - Cow pea white BW (SPAdes) (version 2) | ecosystem: Host-associated > Plants > Roots > Nodule | place: USA...
GGGGAGTAAGAGTTAGGATTTTGGGGAATGAACATTTTTGTAGTGGGGCTAATGATGAAGAATCGGACTAAAAAGCTTAAATTGATTTTTTGGTTGAATAATAATATTGTGTAGGACAGCACATAAAATGAGCACATAAAATGAAGAGGGTTGGACGAATAATGATGAACAAATGATTACATTGAATAATGATAATGATAATAATTGGATGCTTTTCCAAACTTTTTTTGTGAAACTCCTTATCTCAACCATTTTCGATTAAAAATTACATTGCAATCATTAGACATAATTGGGAAGTAGAATTCCACAGCTGGCCCAGTTTAACATTCTCCTCTTTTTGATTTTTACTTTGATCTTTAGTCTATTTAATGTCTTAGCCAAATATGTTGAAGAAAAAAGCCATTGAAAAAACCACTCTAGATATGTTAGTTCTATGTTAATTCTGACGTATATAACAGCAAAATCCCTCACAATTGACATGGTCACATAGATATATAGCTAAATTTGATGAAAAATCGAGAAATTGAGTCTAAAGGGTTATTCTTGATTATTGATATCATATGTCATCACAATTCAATTCAAAAACGTTCTCTTCCACCGGCCTCTGTCATCAGCGATTAGGAATTTAAATATGAATTTAAGTTTTACATTAATTAATTAAAGATGAAAAAGTAAAATATTATATAAAAATAAAAATTTATAAATTTATAAATTTATTATCTTAAAATTTTGGATTAAGAATAGTGTTAATGTCTTATGTGGTTCATCTCAAATCTTATTTATTTTGTTTTTTCCGAATGAAACCCTTCTTAAAACCTAACACCAACATATGTAATAATAATCTTTAACTTGTTGATGCCCACGTTTGTGTAAAGATGGTGTTGAATAAGAAATAATTATAGATAGATAGAAAAAGAGAAAGTTATATAATTGGAAGGTGATAAGAAGTAGCTATGCATGATTTTCAGAGATGTGGAACCCAACACAGCAATGTCTCAGTTGTCCAATCCATCAAAATCTGTTAGCATAAGCATGTATCTTCTATGCTAGCTGGCTGGCCATCCCTCTGCAAATATGTACTCTAATTGGAGTCATATAGTATGTGGCCACCGCTTTATTGTATCAAATAGAGAGTTTCATGTGTGCTAAAAAGAAACTATGTGCCACAAATGATTTGCATTTTACAATTTTTGACAATATAATAAAGGTTTGATTCATGTGGCTGAGACAAGTTATTTCATAGAAAAGGTTTGTTCTTAAGATATTTGAGTTCCTTTCCTAATTTCAAATTCTTACAAATAAACCATTGTATACTTTAGGGTTTTGACATCTTTTCAAGGGATGTTTGTTTTGACGGTAAATAAACAAAATATAGAGTGTGCGCTAAACTGGTCAATAAATATAAAAGGGGTGTTTGTTTTGATAGTAAATAAACAAATATAGAGTGTCCTAAACTGGTCAATAAATCATGTATATTACAAATAAGAATATAATATTTCAGTTACAAATTAAAATATATTTCTTTTTATTTTTTACTAAAATATATATCTTCTAGATTACAAGCTCAGTTAATTAAATCATATTTCTTATAAGACTAAGGTTGTGTTTATTTAAATCGATATGGATGAATTTGTTATTTCTTTGAATAGATTTAGAACTGAAAATGGGTGAATTTTAAGATGAAGTTTGTAAGTGATTTGATTGATATGATATATATAAAGAATTTAATGAATTAAAATTTAAAATTACTATTTTCCCTTATATTTAAAAAATTAATATATTATTATTGTTGTTGTAATAATTATTATTATTTAGAATTATATATATATGACAATATATATATATATATGACAATGATACTTTAACCCATTTTATTTTATCCACTTTTAACCTACCACTTCAATCATCATTAGATCATCACATCACATCACTAAAAAGAATCAAAATAGATTATCTAATGGTGATTGAAGTAGTAAATTAAAAATGGATCAAAAAAAGTGGATTAAAATATCATTTTCATATATATATATATATATATATATTAGTCTAGAAAAAAATTAAGGTTAATTCTCATCCTTAGTGAGAGAATGAGGGGCCCATCTTAAATGCATGATTGAAGTATCATAAACACCCATAAAACAAAGAATCCATAGCTTTTGGTATAACTTTTCAAATCTTTGAGTAAGAACAACACCACTTCAAAGTATGAGATTATTATTAGAAACTAAGAGTAACCGGTTCCATGTTAACTTATATATATAGAAATCAAGGACCACTTATGTAATCGATGCCTCCTTGTTAATCATGTTAATTAATGTATGGAATTGAGTTTCTCCTATAAATACATGCAAGGACATTATGGTAAAAAATCAATTTATTCCCACAAATATCCAAATATCCTCTACATTGGTGAGATGGAATGAGGAGTGTATCATGCAAATTCGCGCTCTCTCTTTCTCTCTCCCAAATTTGTTGAAGCGAACATGATATACACTCACATATTTGTCGTTCTTAATCATTCCAAACAAATCGGTAGAAACGAACACAACATTAGGGTGTGCTTGTTTCCAAAGATGGAATTGAGAGAGAGCGGATGGATGGATTTGAAGGGATGTTGAAAAAAAAAGTGAGGTAGTTTGTTTTAAAAGATGGAGAGGTGAGAGTGAAGAGATTTGAAGATAAAGTTTGTGAGTGATTTGATAAATGTGATAAATATAAAATAATGTTTTAATAGATAAAATTAATAAATTACAATTTTACCCCATGGTTAAAATTAATATAAAATAAAATAAAATGTAATAATAATAATTATTATTTTTATTAGTTTTAGTATTATTATTATTACTATTATTATTAATAATATTATTATTAGTTTTAATATTATTATTATATTATTATCATCATTATTATTAATATAATTAATATTACTATTATTATTATTATTATTATTATTATTATTATTATTAATAAGTAAAAGCATACTTACTAAGGTTGAATTTAAAAAAATTTGAGGATATTTATAGATAAATGTGTATTGCTAAGCTATTTTTCCCTCTTCGTCTCTTCATCTATGAAAGGATGAGAACATTTCACTCAAATTCATCTGCATAAATAAGCTCTAATCTCATTCATCCTTATCCGTCCTCTTAAAGAGTTTAAAGAATAAAATCTTAAAAGCAAATAACATTAGGCTCAATTCCTAGACCTATAAATTTTGGATCCACCTTTGGACATTCTCGTAACTTTTTTTTCCAAAGATATTTTACTCTATTTTTTTTTATTTCAAATTATTAAAAATAAATTGTTATATACTTTAGGATTTGGATATCTATTTATTTCAAGGGATGTTTGTTTTGACGTTACTTAAATAAAAATGGAAAATGACGTTGGTATAGTTTATTGAAGTTTAAAATGTTTCTCTTAAACTGTTTTAATAGATAAGACATTTTTTGAAAATTAAAAAAAGAAAAGTTTTATTTTTTCCTTTGTTCATTCTTGTCACAACTGACTATTAGATATTATCAATAATCCAACAAAACCATCACTTTCCCTTCAAAATCTCTAGTTTTTTTTTCATTTTCTTGTAATTAGTTGGGACAATGTTCTATATGTGAAATTGAGTTATTTAAAAGAAAATTATAATATGATTCCCATTTTTTGACTCTCATTCTTTATTCTTTGATATGGTTTAGTGTGGACCATTGATTCTTTTAGAGGAAAAAATAGTGGTACATTAATCAATGAGTCACACTAAACTACATCAGAAAATAAAAAATAGAAGTCAAAAAATAAAAGTCATATTATCATTATCGTTATTAAAAACTTCTATTTAGAGAGTAATTGGTTTCATGTCATGATATTTAAGATGTAACTAATAACATATGTAGTTCTAAGATTGCGAATGGTAGATAACCTTAGTGAAGAAACAAAAATGAGTCTAGCAAGAAATTAAAAATAAATTAAAAAACTTGATGTAAATCAAAACAAATTTTCTAAATCTTAGTAAATTGAAAATAATTTTTTTATCACAACTTTCTCTTTAATATTTTTTTTTAAGTTGTAGTAAAAAAAAACATATTTTGTTTGAATTTGTTGATAAAATAAAAAAAATTATATATATATTGAATTTTAAAATACTTGTGCTCATATAATTAGGGAGGACAAATATATTAAGATCAAATTACTAAACTACAAAAATTCTAAATTTTAATCGAGATTCATTAAGAGAGGTTAGAATAACCTCAAGTAATTTATAGAGTTCTTTTAAACCTTAATAAGTGTCATAGATTTTCTGAATGAACCATTGAAAATTTTATTTCTGAATGACTTTTTCACAGTCCATGTTTTCTCACTGATAAAGCCCATTCTCATCTCATGCTCGCAACCTAACATAATACACACTTTCTGCTTCATCTCTACTTTATTCTACTTCATTTCTTGGTCTTAGTTAAAAATTTTTGGTTTGCCTTCTCTTAATCTCAACAAAAAATCTTTCGTTGGTTTCCAGTTTCCCAATCTCTCAACTGCTCAACCGTAGCTCCTAATTTTGTTTGCTTCCATTTCTCCTTTTAATCTTCATCGATCAATTGCAACTTCAAATTGGTAATGGCTATCATTTTTTTTTTCACTTTCATGTTAATTTCCCACTTTTCCTCTTTCATCCAAATATGTTATGTGTTGTGCAATTGTAGGTTTAGTGGCTCTCGTTTGTGTGTTGCAAGTTTGTGTTTTCGTAGTTCGTGCATTTATAGTTCGTAGTTCATGTGTTCGTAGTTCCAAGTTTATGTATTCATAGTTCGTGTATTTATAGTTCGTAGTTCATGTGTTCGTAGTTCCAAGTTCATGTATTCATAGTTCGTGTCAGGTTCGTTGCAAATGGGTATCTCACTTTTCTGATTCATTGCTACTCTTGGGAGAACATTGGTTGTGGCAAACACATTTGGTTTCTTTGCATTCCTACTTGTTTATGTTCTTTGTGGGTTTATTATTTTTAAAGGTGGGTCTTATTATTCTTCTAGGTTCTCTAATCAATTGGGAAAATAAAAATGGAATTATGCATGACAGAATACACTAGATCATTCACTCAAGTAATGGTTCATGCAACTTGAATAACTTTCTTTACGGATAACCTTGAACCTAGGGTGAAATGGGACTATTATCATATACATTCATTTTGTAATCGTGATAGAAAGCACTACTATGATTTTTCTATAAAAAGAATTGGTTTCTAAATTAGTCTCTAATTAATAAATAAACAATTTAGCGATCAATTATAATTTTTTATTCATAATAGTGACTATTTTAGTAACCTATAATTTTTTATTTTGTAAATTAGTATCTAAATTGCTCACTATAGTGAGTAACAACTTTTAGTCATTAAAATTGGTTGTTAATGAGACATTTTCTTATAATGTAAGCAACCATATAAGATACAGTGAGTAACAATTTTTTGTCACTTGGTTGTTAATGAGACATTTTGTTATAATGTAAGCATAGAATTATTTCTTGATGAATATCGACAATATCAGTTAAAAATGTTTAATTTAAGAAGAACAATATGAAATGATAGATAAGATGAAATCATTTAGTACACTAAACATAATTAAGATTAAATAAATACCTTAAGAGACATCTTTCCATGTACGAACTATCAAACATAGTATGCACCTTCCTCTTTAAAATGAGCTCTTTTCATGGAATAGGTCAATAAGACACTTTTTACCATAACAAAGTTTAACATTTTCATGGACTTAACTCTTCTACCAAGGAAATGATAGTGAGACTTGTACCTATATATCGGGATTAAGATGCACAAGACCACTGGCTCTTTCTTCCTGCACCCCTATAATTTCTTGGTGCACTCTAATAATATTCAAAAGGGTTAAATATGTTTTTGGTCCCTTAACTTTCAGTGAATTTTTGATTTAGTTCATTTCGAAACTTTGGACCAATTTAGTCATTCATCTTTTGAAATACGTGGATTTAGTCCTTTTAATCAAATTTTGGTAGGTTTATTTGATGTTTTGTACACATTTTATGATTGTATTTGAGTTGTTTGTACTGTTTGACACATTTTTGCTTTGATATTAACTCAAATACTATATGAAACGTGCTTGAAATGTTAAAATTTAATTAAAATGACTAAATTCACGTATTTCGAAAAATAAAAAACTAAATCGGTCCAAAGTTTCAAAATGAACTAATTCAAAAATTCACTTAAAGTTAAAGGAGAAAAACATATTTAACCCTATTCAAAATATCATTTTACTTTTTGTAAAAGTGATTCTCTATTTTGTAAATTTTTCAGAATAATTTTTTTTTTTAAATTTTAGATGACTTTTAGAATGGAATTTTCAAAATGGCATGTCCGGAAACAAGCTTTCTAGAATGAATGTAATACCTTTTAGAACAAGTTTTTCAGAGAGAGCTTTCTCAAACAAGTTTTTCAAAACGATTTTTCACCAACGTGTTCTTCCTCTCCTTCTTATTTTTTTTGTAATTCTCCCTCTCAACTTGATCTTTTGCAAAATGGTGCATTGGTGATGACGACAGTGACAGCGATAGTGTAATGAAGTGAGAGAGGATATTTTAGTCTTTTTCAGTTAATATAGGGGTGCATTTAGTAATAAGACGGGTGCAGAAGAAAAATACCTCTAATATTGACAGGCCCAAGAGGTCTATGAGCTTCTGATTTCGTAAAAATACTCAATCTACTATAATATTATACATTTAGGGTTGTGAGGAGGAAATTGATCATAAACACTAGTAAAGAAAACTGAGAAAAGTTAAATTATCTTCCTTATAAGAATTTAAGAAATTTGTGACATATATTATACGTTCCAAACAATTTAGACTCGTTAATACAGTAGAGATAAACATTTTTATCCAATCTTGATCTAGAAAACACACGAATTAGACCAAGCAGAGTTCAGAAAAAAAACTAGCATAAAGAACAGCAAAAATCAATCTTGCGTTATGTAAAGACAGAAGAATAATAACAGAAGACAAATTTTAGTCTTAAATTATTCGTGATAGATACAAAGCTCAACATAATAATATAGTACACAATCCCTCTATTATGTGTAATGAACAGATTTTAGGCACAGAGGCAAAGAACTATGAAGAAAACCTTGTAAACACCGACCTCAACGTTGAAACAGGAGTTGGGTCAAGTAGACACGGACACTGAGACACAAGACTTTTTTGCTTTTCAACATCATGCAACGTAGATTGCACGATTCTTAATCCTAAATATGGTAAATAAATGAGTGTTGTGAATGAAAAATAGGTACAAGATCTCGCACACTATATCTATGGCTTTTGCTCCACCTTGGCTCGAATCTTCTGCTCCAAAACTGATACTTCAGTCTCAAGGTTGAACATTCTATTCAAAGCATGCATGTTCTCAAGGGTCTCATTTAGAGTTCTGCTATCACTACCATCACACCTCAAATGTTGCATTGGTCCATGAAGCATCTTATTCACTATGCCTCTGCTAAGATCATCCACTGCTCTTTGTGTCTTCTTGGGGATATCATCACCCATCTTACCAAGGCACTTTTCAAGCTCAGCCATTCTTATTCTCTCAGCATATGCCCTCAACTTTTTAATGGTAGGAACAGTTTCCAATGAGTCCCTCCAAGCCTCAAATTGCTTAGATTCTTCACTGATGATTGCTTGAGCTTCCATGGCTTTTCTTAGCCTGTCTTCTTTATTAGCCGCCACAACCTCCTTAAGGTCATCAACATTGAACACTCTCACAAACTCAAGGTCTGAGACACATGACCCAACATTCCTAGGAACTGAGATATCAATGAAAAATCTACGGCCTCCAACTTCATCAGTGGCAGGAGGAAGATCCTTAACATCATCCTTCAAGAACAATGGAGTCTCTGATGCTGTGCTGGTGAAAGCTACATCTGCCTCACCAATACATGCCATCATTTCTGAGAGTGGTTTATAGATTATCTCAATATCCTTCAGTTCTTCTCGGATTGCCGCAACTCTCTCCTCACTTCTATTCACAACTACCATCTTTGTGCACCCTTTTGCCACCAAATGCTTGATCACTAGCTTTCCCATTTTCCCTGCTCCAATGATCAACATCCTTGCATTTGCATGAGAGGCTTCTGGTAGCTTCATCAGGGCCAGTTCAACAGCTGCTGAGCTCACAGAAACTGCACCAGCAGCAATGTTTGTCTCAGTTCTAACCCTCTTTCCTACAGTGATTGCATGCTTGAATAGCCCACTGATGTTCCTCCCAAAGCCATTCACTCCTTGTCCAACCTTCACAACTTGCTTCACCTGAGCAAGAATTTGACCTTCTCCCAACACAAGCGAATCAAGACCTGCAGATACTTCGAAAATGTGCTGTGTGGCATCTTTGTTGTAAAGCAGAAACTGATGCTGGCTAAGATCTGCAACTGGGATCCCACTTGTCTGCAAAAGGACACAAAATTCATCCAATCATGATCTTAATAACTGACATTAAAAGAACATTCATGTATCTTAATGATAGTGGAAAAGGAAGTGAAGAGAAGAACAAACATAAATGACATTTTCCATATTGAAGGACTAAAGTGAAGTTTAGATTGAGAAGTAAAATGTTTTACAAATGGAATAAAAGTTGAGAGAAGACCTACTTTGGACATCCATTCGGTGACTTCTTTGACTCCACGGTGCTTGGACAGAGCAACAACATATATCTCCATTCTGTTGCAGGTGCTCAGAACAGCTGCTTCTTCAATATGATTCAGACTGCAAAGTTCTGCTATGGCTCTAGGCCATTCTGCTTCTGGTATGGCAAGCTTTTCGCGCATTTCCACTGGTGTAGTATGCACACTCAGTCCAATGACCATGATGCTGCTCTTTTCCTTTGTATACCCTGTTCAAATTATTTGCATAAATCACTTCAATTAATCACATAAACTGTTCTAAAGTTGCTAGTTTCACATGATCATAGCCACGAAAGACCAATGAGCCATTCCTCATTTTTCCTAAAACAAACCAATCTTCTTTCTTTATTTACTTGGGATTGGAATAATCCGGAGTTCATAATTCATATATCAAATGATTGATTTACCGAACCAAAAGTTGAGAAATTGATTCTTCGAAGAAGTATAGTAATAATTAAGGGACAATTTCATTTTCCTATGAGTTTCTTAATTCGACTAGTCAGAAATTGAACCTGTCATATTCTGACTCATTTCATTAGACTTTTCTCACACTTTATAGGTAAAAGATATGTTGCTTATATCATTCAAATACTACATATTACTGTTGAAAACAAAATTCATTACTTTGGTTATTCCCATCATCGTATTGAACTCATCATATCAAGGTAGGAAGACAAACCAATAATAAATTAACAGAAAAAGGAACAAATTGTAGTTTAGAATAAGAATGTTGGATAAGGGAAAAACATAGCACCCTTACCGTTTAACCACATAACAGAAACATGGTTTAATTAAGAAAAGAAAGACTATGCAACGGAACAATCAGAGTATAACACATTTGTTTATTTCTATAACAGCATTCTTAAGAAAACATATGACCATGATTTCGAGAATGAATATATGCAGAGGTTTTAAGTAACTCACTATCAGCTGCAGAGGTTTTAAGTTGCTCAAGAGCAGAGAGAGTGGAAGGTTTGCTAGTGGGATCAACAGAAACATCAGAAGCAGAAACCTCACACCGAATGGCCCCTCTGTGAGTCTGAACAAGAGTCTTTCTGTTTTTGGCAAGTGAGAAATGGGTGGTGGAGATGGTGGTGGTGGCATTGGAGGAAGTGCATTTTAGCAGCAAAGTTTCCAACTTTGCACCGGAGAAACTGGTTGAAACAGCCATTGAAACTGTGAGTAGAAAATGAAGTTCCAAGAGAGAAGTTAGGTGGAGTTAGTTGTTGGTGAAAGAAAAACCTCTCCTTTTTTGTGTGTATTATGGTTTTGGGTTTGGCCTATGTGGAAATGATGCAAGAGATGTGGAAGAAGGAAAAGGATTTGGAAGGATTTGAAGGAGTGATTTCTCTGAGTTCTGATTGGCTCATACAACACACGTTTTATCCACACTCCCTTCTAATCTCACCCTCTCAAACCTCTTTGCCTTATTTTGATTTTTAGTTCAAAAGTTTCATCTTTAGGTTTAATGGGATCTTTCAAGTTGACTCATTTTTTCAACATTTTCAGCGCAGTAATTAGGTTACCAACTTGTAAAATCTTTAATGCATGTTTTATGTTTCATTAAAACATATTAAAAAGTATAAACTTATAAAAGAAGTAGAATAATCTTACAAAGTTTATGAATTTTCCTAAATTCAATCATTAATAACAATAAATGTTATTAAAAGACTTGGACGTTAGATAATATATTAAAATAATGAATGTAAAAAATTTATATTTGAATCTTCGGTAAATTATTGGTCTTTTCATTATTATATGATATTTAATATTTTTATTTTTACTCGATGTAAAATTTAAATTTATGTTAGAATTCTCAATCCACTCTATATCGTACTTGCTCACTAATATTTTAAGTTGAAATTCAAAGAATCACTTATAAATTTCGAGTGAAACAACAAAATAATGCATGGAAAAAGAAATTGAGAACTTGATGAACATAATTAAAAATGAAAAAAAAAAAAACTATTTGATTTGAATCTTGTGACCCATTCTCCTGGTGCAAATCAAGGGTTGTGGTCTTTTAGTTTGCGTAAAGCGATGAAAAAGTTATTCGATATGGTTTAGTTTTTTAAGATGCGGTTTAATTTAATGATATTTTTGAAATTGACGTGAAATGAAAATTACGTATTACATGCATATTTGAGGAAGTTAAGAAATTTGATGTTGGTTTGGTAACAGTAATAATAATAATTGTGCATGAGTGTTTGAGAGGACAAGGGAATATTCTGAACAATGATTTGGGAAATGTTTGAAGAGAGAAGAGATAAGGGTAAGTGGTTATGTGGCAGGAATTGGTTCCTTAGATTTCAGGTTTGTGTTTGCCACAACTTTGGTCTCAAATTGGTGGCTAGCAATGTCGATTATTTCTTCATGTAAGATATTACTAATAATGTTTCACATATTTCACACATGGTAGAATAAATGTGTTTATATCTTTTTATCAAATGTTTTTTTTTTCTTAAAGTATTATAAAATTATATTTTATTTTTAAATTAAATTACAAAATAATTCATCTATACATTTTTATGAAAGTAATGTAAAATATCATTTTCAATAAATAATATATAGATTTTCAACAGATAATAGATTTACAAAATTTGACTTAAAAAAAATCCAAATACGGTTTCTCTCATATTAATAGGTGATTGGTTAGTGTTAGTAAGTTTCATAGAAATTTTAAAGTTTTCTAAAACTGGTATTGGTCGATCTCGATTGTCATAGATAATATATCTTATTATATCTCTTAGTCTCACATTCAAGTTTTTCTTTTTATATTATTCCTCTTTTATATCCTTAAAAATAATATTATGTAATTAAAAGATATACTCATAGATAAATAATTTTTAAAATTATTCTATAAATATTATTATTCATTTAATAGTGAAAGAAACTTTATATCACATCATTTACTTTGAACTAAAAAAAGTCATTGAAAAAAAAATTACATATACACGAAAAATATTAATAATGGAAATTAATAATGAATGGTCACATGGTAGACCTTTTAGTAGTTGGATAGTTTATTTTTTATTTTTTTAATTTTAAAATATAATTAAGGGTAAAATAAAAATATTAAATCTGTATTTTATATATTGTTATAATTTCACTTTTCTTTTAAAATATATAATTAAAAGAAAAATAAGAATATTAGATGTATACACCAAAAAAGAAAATAGAATTATTTGATTATCTATAAAAAAATATTTATATAAAAAATATAGTGATTAAATTACACATCCCTCGGATCTCACAAACAAATTAATTCTTTTTTTTTACCATTTTTATAAATGTCAAAACAAATCGTTTTCTTTTATTTATAATTTTGAATAAATATATTTAAAAAATTTAAATTGAAAAAAGAATTATTTTACTTTTGAAATAAATTTAAATTTTAGTTCACATTAATTATTTTTTTAGGATAACATTAATTAAATATCTGTTGTTATAACAATTGGAGATATGACATCGACGAAAAGGTAAAACAGTAAGTTTCAATATGGTCATTTTTAAAACAGTAAATTTGGAAAAAAGCAGAAGGCTTTTACTTCTTCCAATCCACAATTTCTTCGTGCACTCCCTTAAAATTTTAAAATGATATTTTATTGTTTGAAAAAATATTTTCGTAATATATGTTCTGGAAACTTTCTGAAATTTTTGAAACAAGTTTTCCAAAATTTGAATAACAAGATTTCTGAAATGGTATTTTAGGAACAAAATTCTTAAAAAAAAAAAGAAAAAGAAAGTTGTGTAATGAGAATTTTCAAAAACCATTATGAAATGAATTTCTAAAATAAACTCTCTGAAATTCAAATAATATCTTCTGGAAACGAGTTTTCTTTTTCTCCTGTATTTTCTTTCATTCTCTTCTGCATGACTGATGACAACGACAATTTATCAAAGGAAAAAAAAATTATGACTATAAAAGAGTGTTGGGACTTTTTGCAATGGATTTGTAGGCATTAAAAGATCGATATCATTCTTAATTTAAAATTTTAAGATAATATTTTCTTTAATATAAAATTTTAAAACAATAAATTTATAAATTTTAACTTTTATATAATATTTAATTTCTTTTACTTTTTATTCAATGTAAAATTTTGACTCTTACTTAAATTTTGAACGTAATACAAAATTTGAATGTCATTAACTAACGTAAGTTGCGTTTTCCAATGTGCTGATGAAGTAAGGGAATGATGAGTACGATTTGCAGACAATATTTTAAAACTATATCTATAATTTGAGTGGAAAATGTTTTTAGTTTAAGTACAAGAACTGTAAACTTTTGCATATGAAATTTTTGTTGCATGTCTAATATTGAGCAAATTTTCTCAAATGTTTTAACATAAATTTTTTTTTTCATATTTATTTATTTTGAATTTTATATTGTACTTTTTTTCTCTGTCATATTTTTCAAACTTACTTTATTAATTAAATATTATACTCTAAAAAAATTAAAAAGAATACATTTTTTGCTATATTTTTTTAACATGTTTATGTTTAACTACTTATTTCTAAGTAGCATTCTAATTACATTTTAAGAAAACAATAAATTAGAGGAAGTCAAGAAGGAATTTTAAGCAGCATTGCAACTCTTTTCGAAGCGAAAATCTATGGAAGTTATGAAAATGATAATCGACTAGATACAGACACCAATAGCGTTAGTTCAACCATTTATAACACCGATTATACAACAAAATAATGTTTAATTTAGAGTCAGCTCAATCCTCGTTAAGATCAACTGTAATATAAAATATAATAAAATAAAAAATTAAAGCAGTAGTGTCGTTCTGGTCGTCGGTGGTGACGTCTCATGATACTAGGGATGACAACGAGATAAGACGGGACAGATTTCACTATCCCATACCCATCCTTGTAAAAAAAATTCATCCTCATCTCCATATCTAAATCCAACGGGTATCAAACTTTTGTCTCATCCCCATCCCCACCGGGTAACGGGTATAATCTCGTACCCATACCCGTACCCATTTACTTACTACTTTAATATTAATTTTAACTAATTTTTATAAAATAATAAAAATTACGGTAAAGGAAACATAA
>Ga0209589_1010241_pt1 | contig 13733 bp, 19 predicted proteins | sample CowpeawhiteBW_FD_187525 | JGI IMG/M metagenome (GOLD analysis project Ga0209589, IMG submission 187525) | Root nodule microbial communities of legume samples collected from California USA - Cow pea white BW (SPAdes) (version 2) | ecosystem: Host-associated > Plants > Roots > Nodule | place: USA...
CATCCCATTTAACACCGTTACTCCACCACTAACGGAAAGGACTTGATTGGGTCAAATTTCCCAAAATAGGGACCAGATTGAGATAAAAATTAATTGAGGGACCAAATTCAAATTTTGCTACGAAAATGGGGACTAAAAGTATAATTTAATCTAAATTTTTAAGAGGCAACATTAAACCAACTCTAACTCGAAATTAAAAATATTTAATAAAAATATCAATTTTAATACATATAACATTTATATACAAATTAAATTTTGTCTCAATTTGGAGAGGAACAAAATTGTTAAATTAAAAAAAAATTAGGACCAAATTGGAAAAAAAATAACGAATATTAGGACCAAATTGAAAAATTAAAAACTAACCTTGACACATGGTATGATATTGGTTTGACACGTGAAATTTTCTTTTAAATAAAAAATTTTAAATTTAAAAAGAAATTAAAAATTAAAACATAAAAAAATTACAAAATGACTCATGGCATGATATAAGCTTGACAAGTGAATATTTTTTTTAAATAAAAAAAAATAAAAAAAATCAAAAAAATCAAAAGAATCATAAAATGACACGTGGCAGGTACTGTTCACAATTCGTTAACTATTTTAACAATGTTAGCGAAAGGAACAAAATTGAATAAAATGGACAAATATTAGGACCCAATTGAAAAAAAAAAGTAGGACCAAATTGAAAAAACTGAAAGAAAACTATGACCAAAGCATTATTTAAACCTAAAACTAAATGGTCGTTAATCACTTACAAGCATTTTAATTTCGAAAGTTAATTAATTTAAAATTCATATTTGATAATTAATGTTAAAATAATAAAATAGTGAAAGTATTATGTAATGAAATATTATGAAAATTAAGTTATATCGTTGTAAATGTTGTTCTTAAAGTAATGAAATAGTAAATCTAAATGATGCAATAATAATTTCAGTTTTAAATATAATAAATAGAATTGATATCATAGTATTGATATCATAGTATAATACAATTAATTAATTTTATGAAATAATTATAATAGCCTATGATCTGTGTGAACATTGTTTTTTTTATTTAAATTTTTTTAGAATAATAATATAATTGTTATTATATTTATTTAACCATTAAAAATAGTAATAATAAAATTAATATTTAGTATAACAACTTTTTCTATAATTAAAAAAAGCACACTTATAATAATAACACCACTATGAATAGTAATAATAATAAAAATAATAATGTTACCAATAATAACAATAATAATGTTTATGCTATAAATATTAATATTAATGCTAACACTAAGGCAAATGTCAACTATAATAATCTATAATTATATATAAAGATATACATTAAACAAAATAAATAAAAATGACAAGTAATTGAAATACATCATGTAGTAAATTAATTTAATGTGTGTCTAACTATAATAATAATAATAATACCAATATAATAATATCTCGTGGTGATAAAAAAAATAATAATACAATAATTACAAATATAAAGAAATATAAATTTGTTGTGTCCTCTTTTGTTTATACAATTTTATCCTCTTAATTACTATTTATGAAATTAAATTAATTATTCATAATAAAAATTATTTGTCCATTTTATCATTTTCATAATTTTAGTAACTATTTTTTTAATTCAAATAATTACATAGATATAAAAATAAAAGGAACAACAAAACAAATAAAAAGTGTAAGTAATTGAGATATGATCCCGTAGTAAATAAATGTAAAATGTGTGTTTTACTATTATAATAATAATAATAATAATAATAATAATAATAATAATAATAATAATAATAATAATAATAATAATAATAATAATAATAATAATAATAATAATAAAAATAATAATAATAATAATAATAATAATAATAATAATAATAATAATAATAATAATAATAACAATAATAATAATAGATAATAATAATAATACTAAAATAATATTTCATAGTGATAAAAATAATAATACTAATAATAATAATATGGTGCGGTTAATTAATTTTACAGAATCATAATAATTATAAAAATATATGACCCGTGTACACACATTTTTTTCTATTTATTTCAAATATGTTTAGAATAATAATATAATTGTTATTATAGTTATTTAACCATTAATAATAATAATATTAATATAAATTATAAATTATAAAATTTTTAAAAGATTAAAAATCTATTTAGCAAAAGTATTTAGTATAATAATGTTTTTCATAATTAAAAAAATCACTTATACTAATAACATCACTATAAATAGTAATAATAATAATAACAATAAAATAATAATAATACTAATAATAACAAACTAATGATAATAATAATAATTTTTATGCTATAAATATTAATGCCAATGTGAATACCAAGGCTAATAATGACATACTAATAATCTATAATTATATATAAAAATATACCTCAGCAACAAAATAATTAAGAAGGACAACTAATTGAAATATGATCCCGTCTAAATAAAATTAAGATGTGTGTCTAACTATAATAATAATAATAATATACCATTATAATAATATCCCGTAATTATAATAATAGTATTTAATTTCGAAAGTTAATTAATTTAAAATTCATATTTGATAATTAATGTTAACTTATTTAAAATAAATTGAACGTTGTGTATGATCAAGTACAAGACGATCAACTGCTACTTGTTTTGAGTTGCCTTTTCAATGTAAACAAATTTCTAGTAAAAATTGTTAGGTTTATAGAGGGGGTTTCACTGGGGAGATACAACACCAATGAGACCTGAGCCCAACCACATAAGGCATTGACACCACTCTCAACCTAAAACCTTAAGGTAATAGGTTTATGGGTCTTTATCCTTAAATAGTGTTCTACTTTCTCATTTCTAACCAATGTGGGACTTAGACTCACACTTGGATTCCTAATAATCTCCCCCTCAAGGGTGAGTCCCTTCAACCACATTGGTACACTCTCCCTCCAGCAGAAGCATTTCCAACCACGAGTACTCATTTTCTACCTTTTCTGTATCGTCGTTCTTCTTAACGTGACATGCTTACCTGGAACCCTTGCCAGGAAGACTTTCGGTACTCTGCACTCCTCTGAGTCAGTTTTAACCATCGACTTTGATACCACTTGTTAGGAACAAGGCAATAAAGGAAAGAATAAAGGAGAGAAAAATAGACACAGAGAATTTAACGTGGTTCGACGTACAATGTGTATGCCTACGTCCACTACTACACTAGGAAGTATTTTTATTTTTGTTGTATCTTAAGCTTTACATAAGGTCTTTTATATAATAAAATAGAGAACCACATCTCACAATTTTAAGCGATGTGAGACTAAATCAAGCACCATAATGCTATCTCCCACTTGAGGTTTGATTTACATTACCACCTAGTGTAGTGCCTTCATCATTACCACTTAGTTGTTGTGACAGTCTTGGTCAACATATCAGCTAGATTCTGTGCACCTGGAATCTTCAACAAAAACAAGTCTCCATCATTTATCAACTTTATGATAAAATGATAGTTCAATTCAATGTGTTTGCATATGGAGTGAAGAATTGGATTTTTAGCAAGACAAATGGCACCTTGACTGTCACTGGACAATGGACAGTCATCTTGCTGTTTTCCTAATTCTTTTAGAAGGTTCTTCAACCATATCATCTCCTTTGCTGCTTTTGAGATAGCTACATACTCAACTTTAGTGGTTGAAAGGGAGACTCTTCCTTGAAGTTTAGACTTCCAACTGATAGTTGTACCACCCAACATAAAATTGTAACATGTTGTGCTCTTTCTACCATCAAAATCACCTCCCAAATCTTCATCAGAAAAACCCTTATAAAGTGAGATTACTTCTTCTAGAAGACAAATGCATCTTTGAAGAGCCCTTCAAATATCTCAATATCCACTTCACGCCTTCCCAATGCTCCTTTCCGAGATTTGATAGAAACCTGCTCACAACTCCCACTACATGTGCTATGTCAAGTCTGGTGCAAACCATAACATACATCAAGCTCTTTACTGCAAATGCATATGGCAATTTAGACATGTGACTTTCTTCTTCTTCTGTTTGAGAAGATTTCCTTTTTGAGAACTTTAAGTGAGTTCCCGAAGGTGTATTACTGGTTTTAGCATTTTCAAATTAAACCTGCTAAACAATTTTTCTATGTATTTTTCCCGAGATAAGTTCAAAATACCTTCAAATCTATCCCTGGAGCTCATATCAAGAATTTGCTTGGCTGGACCAAGATCCTTCATTTCAAAATATTTTGACAATTATTTCTTCAATCTGTCAATTTCTGCCATATTAGCACCAACAATCAATATACCGTTAACATACAAAGAAAGAATGATATAATTGTTAACATATTTCTTCACGTAACAACAATGATCTTTTTCACTTTTGTGAAATCTTGAGTTTCTCATAAACTCATTAAACTTCTTGTACCATTGTCTCGGTGCTTGTTTCAACCCATACAAACTTTTATGAAGCTTGCACACAAGATTCTCTTTGCCTTGTACTTCAAAACCTCTTGGTTGTGCCATAAAGATTTCTTCCTCAAGGTTTCCATGTAGGAATGTAGTTTTCACATCTAACTGCTTCAGATGAAGATTTTCTACAGTTACTATACTCAAGATAACTCTGATCATAGTCATCTTGACAACAAGAGAGATAATTTATGTGAAGTCAATTCCTTGTCTCTGTTGGAATCCTTTTACTACGAGTTTAGCCTTATATCGTTTGTTGCCATCTGGTTCTTCTTTTAACCGATAGACCCACTTGTTTTGCAAAACCTTTCTTCCTTCTGGAAGCTTGGTTAAAGACCATGTTTTATTCTTCTGAAGAGACTTTATCTCATCTTCCATTGCTAGCTCCCACTTAATAGATTCATCTCCCTGCATAGTCTCAGCAAAATGCTTCGGCTCACCAGCATCAGTCAACAACAAGTAATGTAATGAAGTAGAATACCTTTGTGGTGTTAGAATTGTTCTGCTAGACCTTCTAGTCGGTAATTTAGGAGTTACCGACTCTACTATTTGTTCAAGTTCTGACCCAGACTCTGACTCAGGCTCTGACTCAGGCTCTACTTCTATATTTTGCCTTATGTTGACTATATCACTTTCTGAAATTTCTTCTAATAATACTTGCTTTGGCTGTTTATTTGTGTTTGCAAAGTATGTAGTCCTGTCTTTATAGAACATGTTTTCATTAAAAGTAACATATCTACTTTTGATAATTTTCTTGTTTTGGTCATCCCAAAACCTGTAGCCATACATGTCAGATCCATAACCAATGAAATAACATCACTTTGCCTTAGGGTCCAGCTTATCTGTACTATTAGAGTTCAACAAAATATATGAAGCACAACCAAAAACTTTCATATGTGAAAGGTTTACCTCATTTCCAGACCATACTTCTTCAGGTAATTGATAGCCTAAAGGAAATGATGATCCTCTATTTACGAGATAGGCTGTTGTGCTTATTGCATCTGCCCAAAAAACCTTGGGTAGTCTTGACTGAATTCTCATACATATTGCTCTCTCATTCAAGGTTCTGTTCATTCTTTTTGCCATACCATTTTGCTCTGGTGTTCCTGGAACCGTCTTGATCATTTTGATCTTGTTCTTTGAAAAAAACTCCTTGAATTGACTAGTGTCATATTCTCCACCATTATCAGACTTTAAACATTTAATCTTTAAACTTGTTTGAGTCTCAACCTCCTTTTTCCACCTTTTCAATCACAGAAAACACATCAGATTTATTTTTAATAAAATAAAACCATACCTTTCTTGTAGAGTCATCAATGAAGGTTACGTAATACTTTGAACCTTCAAGGGATTTCATTGGAGCTGGCCCCCAAACATCTGTATGGACTAGTTCTAGTCTTTTAGCTTTAGACGACTTACTTGTTTTGGAGAAGCTAACATTTTTCTGCTTTCCAAAGATACAATGTTCACAAGGTCCAACATCAACATGCTTCAAGTTAGGTATTTAACCTTTTGAGACCATGAGCTTCATTCCTTTCTCACTCATATGCCTAAGCCTCTGATGCCACAAAGAGGAACCGTTGCCGACTTCTACAACTGATATCATATCCTCATCTGCAATCATGTAAAGAGATCCTTACTTCTTTCCACGAGCAACAACAAGATTACCTTTTGTAAGACCCGGGAAAATTAATTAATTAATTAATAAATGCGGGAGGAAGGCGTCTTTTTGACATAAATCGTTGTTTAATGTGACGTGGAAAAGTACTAGCTCATGTGGTTGAGAGTACTTGGTTTGTGTGAGAGGACTTGGGTTTGAGTCCTATGTATGCCAATTATGTGTTGTTGTTTTATGCTTTGTTTTATTAATATGTAAGAGTGTGGAACTTGAAATGTAAACTTATGCTGAGTGTGTATATCACCGAATGTGAATTGGCATAGTGGTTATGCTTTGGCCTTATGAGTGGAAGGTCACGGGTTCAAACCTTGGTGGGCAAAGAATAAGCTTTATTTTTGCTAGCTATTAGTTGTGGTATGAATGTGAAGGGGTAAAGAAAACGTAGCAGAAGGGTAACCATTATGTGCTGAAAAATCACTCAAGAAGGGACTTGCATATCCATTAAGCCCACACTAAAGCCATTCCCGTTTTATTTTTAAAACCCGTCTCAAAGGCACCTATAAAAGCCAAAATTTGGGTAAAGGGAAGGGTTTTGGCATTTGTGGTGAACTGCTATAGTGAGAGGCACGAAATTGAGAGTGTGGGCAGAATTTTGGGTGTGCAAGGGCTGAAGCAAGAGGGAGGTTGGAATCAAGGTGTCTGCCTTCTCAATTTTGAGCACTAATTCTAGGTTAGGGGAGCTTTTCTTTGTGCGTGTGAATTACGTAATATGTGTATGGTTCTGTGTCATGGATTTCACAATTGATTTCTGTTTGGCATGCAATTCGTGTATTATGTGCAGTGCTTGAGAGTTTGATTGGTTTGAGGTTATGTGCATAACCTTGTGATGCATTATATAATTAGAATGAGGGTTTTGGTGTTGTTATTTTTGGGTTATGGCCAATATGTGGGTTCAGAGGATTCAAATGTGTTGCATTGCATATATATATAGGGCTTGGTTGATGATACAAATTGATTGAACATGTTTGGTTGTGATTTGGGATTGGTTTGGGTATGTTTCGAATGATTGTGTGCGTGTAAAGAGGCAAAACCCTGCAAGTCTCGCCAAAGCGAGTCCATCTCGCCTAAGCGAGAATTTGCAGAGCTACTCTTATGATTTAAAGGTCTTGTAGCTCATCTAGGCGAGCTGTGTTATTGTTGAGCGAGTGACACTCTCGTTTAGGCGAGAGTGGTTCGCCTAAGCGAGATAGCAAGGAAATGTTCTCATATTGAGCGCGATTTCTCGTCTCAGCGAGGGTTTGTGAGTTTTGAGCAAACCAGGATCTCGCCCAGGCGAGGTGGCCTCGCTTAAGCGAGACGTCATAACCATGTGTGATGCTTTGTATGCGTTTTAGCTCGGGCGAGTTGGAGAGGGGTGTTTGGGCGAGAGATGATCTCACCTAGGCGAGAGTATGTCGCCTAAGCGAGATAACGTGGTGTGGTCTCTGCTTTAAGCTGACTCAGGCGAGTTGGGTTAGCCTAGGCGAGGCTGAGAGCTTAGTTGGGCGAGGGGTCCCTAGCCTAAGCAAGTTTATGCGAGTTAATTTGTTTCATATGTTTGTGAGTGTGTGTTTTGGTTGTTTATCATAAGGATGGATTGCATATGCATGTGGTGTGATGTTTGGGCTTGAAGGACTAAGTCCAATAGGGATTTGGGATGTGCTCGGTGGTTGGACACATGATGGCCATGGAACTGGTTGAGTTCCCGTCGGCTACTAATGGGCGAGGAGTCCTTAGTATGGTGATTGCATGCGTCGGGCGCATGATGGGCAAAGAACTGTTATGTTTCCGTCGGCTACTATTGGACGAGGAGTCCATAGTATGGTGATTGCGTGCGTGCCAGGGTCCAAGTGTGAGACTTGGATGTTTTACTACAGACGAGGAGTCTGTAGGGCAGGATTATGAGCGGGATAGGCTTATAGGGTTGGACCACGAATGAGTTAGTTTCGTGGGAGCATAGGGAAGTCCCAAGACTTAGTTCATGCATATGACTCATGAAGGACTATGAGGTTATGGTTTGTGTGATTTGGAAATTATAAAGTTAGTTATGTTATTTTGGGTTGGGAAACATATTTATATCATGTTTTCTTTATATATGTTGTGCATAGCTCACTCTTTCTATGTGTGTGTGGCGATGATCGGATAACTTGTTATTCGGGAGCAGATGATGTGACAGGTGCGCCAGGAGACACTTAGACACGGAGCGAGGGCTAGCAGGGGGATAATTTTGTATATGTATATAAATGTTTACATTTTTAGCTTTGAGAAAATTATATAATCCCTTTGGGAGTCTTTGACTTTTAATTCGGTTTTATGAATTATGGACTCCTGGACTTATGGATTTTAATTTTTAAAGTTTTTAAATTTCCCGTGTTTTGGGAAATAGTTTATATTAAATGCAGCACTTATTGGATTTCGAACTTTTATTTATTTAATATCAGTAATATTCCTTAGGGATGTTACAATTGGTATCAGAGCAAAAGTTTTGAAAATATTTTTATATATTTTGGGGCTAGTGGGGAGTGAGCTTATCGTTGTGTTGTTTGTGAATATTGTGTGTTCAATGTGAAAAAGTGTGTGGTTTTGTTTGACTAAGCGACTGATTTTTAACAGTTGTAATGTGGCGTATCCAGGCTATGGCTGCTAACAGGAGGAGGAGGAGCAGTGGCGCTGATTACATCGCTGAGGCGATTCGCCGGATGGTGGATGGGATGTAGCCACCCGTAGCAGCGCAGCCTAGGACGGCGATTGCACCAGTCAGGGTGCCGATAGTGGAAGATTTCTTGCGCCACAAGCCAGCTGAGTTCACTAGCAAGGCTTCCCCCGATGAAGCGGATGCATGGCTCCACAAGTGTGAGAAAATCTTCAAAGTGATGAACTGCGAAGATGAACATAAATTATTGTTCGTTGCGTACCTGCTGAATGGGGATGCTGAATACTGGTGGGCAGGCATGCAACAACAAATGGAGAATAGTGAAGAGCCAGTGACTTGGGCCAACTTTAGAGCTCGTTTCCTGGAGAAGTACTTTCCAGATACAGCGAGATAGGACAGAGAGGCTGAATTCCTAGCATTGCAGTAGGGAGACATGACAATGCAAGAGTATGTGAATAGATTCGAGCACTTGGCGAGGTATTCTTCACAGAACATCACAGAAGAATAGAAGTGTTTAAAGTTTGAGCGAGGTCTCAGACTTCAGCTTAAGAGAGTGGTAACCCCTCTAAGAGATAGGAGATTTCCCATCTTGGTGGAGCAGGCCAAGAGTGCTGAGAGTCTTGAGAAGGGCCCTGGTCCTATTGTGAGTCGACATCAGAAGAATGTTGCGGAGGCTAGGTAGATGAAAAAGCCGTAAAACGGGCCACAGACATCTCAGGGTCCCAGTTGCTACCAGTGTGGCGGACCCCACCTGAAAAGGAATTGTCCATAGTTGGCAGGTGGAGTAGGAGGGTCAAGTGACCGTCGCAAGTGTTTTATATGCAACAAACCTGGACACTTCACCAACAACTGTCCAGAGAAGAAGAGTCTTAGCACGAAGAAACCAGTCGCATCGCCAGCAGAGCGAGCTAGGGCAGCGGGCAGAGTCTTTGCCCTGACCACCACTGAGGCTACACAGTCGGGTAATCTTATCCTTGAACCTTGTGTATTGTTTGGTAATTTGGTATTGGTGTTGTTTGATTCCGGGGCAACCCATTCTTTTATTTCTAATGTGTGCATGGGGAGATTGCAATTGGTGACACATGATTTGGGATGTGAGTTGCTTTTTCAACTCCCTCCTCAAGTCAAGTGGCTACCAGTTCAGTCTGCGTTGGGTGTTCTATGGAAGTGGCAGGTCGCAGATTCAAGGTGAACTTGGTGTGCTTGCCTTTGGAGGGACTGGATGTAATCTTGGGGATGGACTGGTTGTCTAACAATCACGTCATAATTGATTGTGGATGGCGCAGTTTGGTATTCCCAGAACATGAAGGACTGAAGTTAATTTCGGCTTAGAGGGCGATTAACGAAGCAGAAGCCGGAGCCACCTGCTTTATGATAGTGGCTCATGTAGAGAAGAATAGTACCACCGAGAAGGTCAGTGTGATTCCAGTCGTGAGGAGTATGCCGACGTATTTCCAGATGAAATACCCGAGTTGCCACCGAGTAGGGATGTGGATTTCTCCATTGATCTCATCATTGGAGCTGGCCCAATATCCATGGCGCCTTATAGAATGGCACTCGCGGAGTTGGCTGAGTTGAAGAAGCAAATTGAAGACTTGCTTGAGAAGAAGTTCATCCGGCCAAGCGCGTCACCCTGGGGAGCACCAGTACTCCTGGTAAAGAAGAAGGACGACAGTTCAAGGTTATGTGTGGATTACCGTCAGTTGAATAAGCTGACCATAAAGAATAAGTACCCACTGCCGAGGATAGACGATCTGTTAAATCAGTTGAGGGGAGCCACACTGTTCTCTAAGATTGACTTGAGGTCTGAATATCATCAGATCTTGGTCAAACCAGAGGATGTGTAGAAGACGACGTTCAGGTCACGCTACCGACATTATGAGTATGTAGTGATGTCGTTTGGGGTGACAAATGCTCCTACTATTTTCATGGACTACATGACCAAGATATTCCGACCATACCTGGATCAGTTTGTTGTCGTGTTCATTGACGACATACTGATATACTTGGATAGTCGGGATGTACATGCATATCATCTTAGAGTGGTGCTAGGAATTCTCAAAGAGCATAAACTGTATGGAAAGCTGTCAAAGTGTGAGTTTTGGTTGGATGAGGTACAGTTCTTGGGCCATGTAATCTCAGCCCAAGGTATATCGGTGGATCCAGCGAAGATTGAAACAATGGTGAAGTGGGAAAGGCCACAGACTGTGACTGAGGTGAGGAGTTTCTTGGGCCTGGCAGGTTATTACAGGCGGTTTGTGGAGGGATTCTCCAAGCTTGTGAGTCCCTTGACTCAACTCACTAGGAAGGACCAACCTTTCTCATGGACAGACGAGTGTGAGGTCTGTTTTAAGGATATAAAGAGGAGATTGACCACTGCACCCATATTAGCTATTCTTGACACCGCCAAGACGTTTGAGGTATACTCTGATGCTTCATACCAGGGTCTAAGTTGTGTGTTGATGCAGGAGAAACGGCCTATTGCTTATGCATCTCGTCAGCTGAAGGTGCATGAGAAAAACTATCCTACACATGATTTAGAATTTGCGGCGGTGGTTTTTGCTCTCAAAACATGGAGGCACTACTTGTATGGGGCACAATTTCAGGTATTCAGTGATCACAAGAGCTTGAAATAGTTGTTTGATCAGAAGGAATTGAATATGAGACAGAGGTGCTGGATGGAATACCTGAAGGACTACGACTTTGAGCTGTTATACCATCCGGGTAAGGCTAATGTCGTAGTAGACGCTCTGAGCAGGAAGAAATCTCATGTGTCTGTCATGCTGATTAAGGAGTTGGAGTTGATTGAGAAGCTGCGAGATATGAATCTGGGATTGGATATGGAGACAAATCACATACAGTGCAGCATGTTGAGGATCACTAATGAGTTCTTGGATGAGGTTCGGGTGGAACAGGGTAAGGATCAGGAATTGCAGCATATCATTAGTGAGTTGGGCATAGAGAAGAGAAGAGACTTCAGGATGGGTAGAGATGGCATCTTGCGATTCAGAGAGGATATGTATACCCAGCAGTCGGGTATTGAGGAAAATGCTCTTGGATGAAGGGCATAAGAGCCGTCTTAGCATACACCCAAGTCTGACTAAGATGTACAAGGATTTGAAGGCGACTTTCATGTGGACTAGTATGAAAACTGATGTAGCAGATTATGTGGCATCTTGTCTAGTGTGTCATAAAGCAAAAATAGAGCCTCAGAGGCCAGGTGGTACGTTAGAGCCTCTTGAGATTCCTCAGTGGAAATGGGACAACATTTCCATAGATTTTGTTACTCACCTACCGAGGTTAGTGAAGGGGCATGATTCCATATGGGTAATAGTGGATAGATTAACGAAGTGCGCTCACTTTCTACCTATTAATCAGAAGATGTCTCTAGATAAATTGGCAGAGTTGTATGTCAGGGAGGTCGTCAGATTACATGGTGTGCCGAGGTTTACCTCGAGGTTTTGGCAGTCGTTGCAGAACACTTTGGGCACGCAGTTGAGAATGAGCTTGGCCTACCATCCTCAGACGGATGGCCAGTTTGAGAGAACCATATAGTCTCTGGAGGATTTATTGAGAACGTGTGTTCTAGATCACCTCGGAACTTGGAGTGATGTGCTACCGTTGGTGGAGTTTACTTATAATAATAGCTACCATTCCAGCATTGGGATGGCACCTTACGAGGCCTTGTATGGCAGGAGATGTCGAACTCCTTTGTGTTGGCAGCAGGATGGGGAGGCTGTGGTACTTGGTCCAGAGTTCTTACAACAGACTATTGAGAAGGTAAGGGTAATACAGGATCGGATGCGTGCAACTCAGAGTCGGCAGAAATCCTACGCAGATAAGAGGAGGAGGCCACTTGAGTTTGAGGCGGGTGATCACGTATTCCTCAGAGTTACACCTACAACAGGTATTGGGAGAGCATTGAAGTTGAGGAAGTTGACCCCTCGATTCATCAGTCCATATCAGATTACGAGGCGAATTGGACCGGTGGCGTACGAGATTGCATTGCCACCTCACTTGAGAAACCTACACAATGTTTTCCACGTATCACAGTTGAGAAAGTACGTGGCGGATCCTACTCAGGTGCTGGAGCAGGATGATGTCTAGGTGCGTGAGAATCTAACTATTGGAGTGGGACCGGTGAGAATTTTAGATTCTCAAGTTAAACAACTCAGAGGGAAGGAGATTTAGACCGTGAAGGTTCTCTGGGACGAGGCAACCCAGGAGATGACGTGGGAGATTGAGGACCTCATGTGGAAGTCTTATCCTCATCTCTTTACTGGTAAGTCTTATTTTCGTGGACGAAAACTTTAAAAGGTGGGGGTAATGTAAGACCCGGGAAAATTAATTAATTAAATAATTAATTAATTAATAAATGCGGGAGGAAGGCGTCTTTATGACATTAATTGTTGTTTAATGTGACGTGGAAAAGTACTAGCTCATGTGGTTGAGAGTACTTGATTTGTGTGAGAGGACTTGGGTTTGAGTCCTATGTATGCCAATTATGTGTTGTTGTTTTATGCTTTGTTTTATTAATATGTAAGAGTGTGGAACTTGAAATGTAAACGTATGTTGAGTGTGTATATCACCGAATGTGAATTGGCATAGTGGTTGTGCTTTGGCCTTATGAGTGGAAGGTCATGGGTACAAACCTTGGTGGGCAAAGAATAAGCTTTATTTTTGGTAGCTATTAGTTGTGGTATGAATGTGAAGGGCTAAAGAAAACCTAGCAGAAGGGTAACTATTAGGTGCTGAAAAATCAGTCAAGAAGGGACTTGAATAGCCATTAAGCCCACGAAATTGAGAGTGTGGGCAGAATTTTGGGTGTGCGAGGGCTGAAGCAAGAGGGAGGAAATTTCCAAACGAACAATTTCAACGAAATCTTTCAATTTCTTATTTTACTATGTTCAACTCTATGTATTCCTCTATCCGTAGAGTACATTGAATGTACAGAAATGGCTATAACAGAGTTTCTC
>Ga0209589_1010244_pt1 | contig 13731 bp, 7 predicted proteins | sample CowpeawhiteBW_FD_187525 | JGI IMG/M metagenome (GOLD analysis project Ga0209589, IMG submission 187525) | Root nodule microbial communities of legume samples collected from California USA - Cow pea white BW (SPAdes) (version 2) | ecosystem: Host-associated > Plants > Roots > Nodule | place: USA...
TTATTTATATATTAGTTATCGTTGATAAAAAAAAAAACTGAAGCAAGCACTAGAGAAAAGAAAAAGAAAAATAATTAGCAGAACAAGAAAAGGTAAAGATTTTGAACAAATATACTGGTCTGAGACATATCCCAGTGTATGTTGAAAGCCTAAACGAATTTAATGTTCAAATATTACTTCATAGAATCATGGTAATGGAAGTTTATGCATGTTACCAGATCAATGAAGTCAATGTTACTTGAACAATTAGAAATTAGGTTTATTCTACCTTACAATTATTAACTTTTGCTTCATCAATGCAATTAAACTACATATAAAAAAAAGGTTTATAAACACGAAATTATTAAAATCCGAATTCATAGGCTTTATTTTTTTTTTTTTTTTTTTTTGTGTAATCTTCCTAAATATTTGACTATTATACCTACTTGTTTAGTTTATCATATAGTTATTGATTTTGACTACCATAGAAATATTTTTTTTTATCTTAAGCATGAGAGATGTTGAAAATGGTGCTCCGTTTGACAGAAGAATACCAAATGGAAGATGTAAGATAAATTCATGACTATTGTCAATTTAAAAAATGCGCGTTCATATAATTACTTTTGCACTTTTGAAATATTGTAGATTTGTATTTTCATAGAACTACTCTAGGATATGTCTTTTGTTCTTACTTTTTTTTTTGTTTCTTAAACCAAGGAAATAATGAAAATTGTTGGTTCGTTAGCGCTAATTTCATTATTTACAATTTCATGTTAAATTTGAAAATATATAGGTTAATCTATATAAATGATTTTTATAATTATTTATAAAGTTAAATTAGTATTTTGATCTCTTCGTAAGATTTATTTAATGTGATTTTTTTATTTTTTATTTTGATTTTCAATTCAATGATCTTTTTAACTAAAAGATTCCATGGGTCATATTTATTAAATTGATGTTGACACGATTTGAAAAGTGATCAAGTGTTCATCTAACTTCTTATTTTTCTTTTCCTATTATTCTACTATACAATCTCACCATTCATCCTTACCACATCTAATTTTGAAGAAAATCTTAATATGTTGTGTAATTGGAAAAGAGAGTGAATGGTGGGTTGTAGTTTGGATTGACAATTTTAAGTAAAGCACCACACTAAAATGTTTTTCAATAAAAATTGAAAACTCAATTAGGACAACAAAAAAGTTTAAAATATCATATTGAATTAACTCCACAAATATTATTACTAAAATATTAATTAAAACTTATTTTTAATTTCATTTAAAAATTATTGTTTTCTTAAAAGTTATGAAATTATAAACTATTTAATTTTCAAATTACGTAACCTAATAATCAACCTATTACTTTTCCCCGTCTATCTATAATTATATCAAAATTATAAAAAGAAGATTCTCTTATATAGTGAACAAAATTTATTTTCTTTCTTTCATTTTTTAAATTATTTTTAAATTATAATACAAAACTCACAAGAACATCAATAAAATGATAGAAAAAAGAAAGAAAAAAATAAAATATAGTGGAACAAAAGAAGATGGAAATTTGAAATAATCGAACTATGTATTTATTATTCATTTACCTGGAAAGAGTAGTGAAAGTGTGAAAAACGAAGTACAAATTAGAATTCAACCAAGTACACACTATTCGTGTTCAACCTAAACTATTATCATGGATCAACTCGGTCCTCGTATATTTAACTATAACAAATCTATAACAAAAATTTTATAATGATATATATGAAGAATCATTATATACTAATGTAATAACGATAGTAAATAAAATTATCCATACATAAAAAAAAGATGATATTTTTTGTGTGTGTATATAATTGTATTTCTACTTTACATTTACTAATATAATTATTAAAATATTTTTTAACAAATATAATTGTTAACTGTTAAAATATTTTGTATAAAATTTTACTTTTTTTTTCATCATAATTATAGTTTCTAGCTGCTAATATTTAAACTAATTATTATTTAAATTATTTTTCTCTTATATATTAACTTGATAAATTTATATATATTATTGATTTAAAATGCATTATAAATATTTAAAAAATACAGATACATCCGCGACAACACTAATTTTTACGTAGTCTAATATAATAAGGATAGTAAATTAAATTATACAATAAAACCTAATATTATTTACAATTAATTTTTTCTATTAAGATATATGTCAAAAGTTAATATCCACTAATATTAAAAAAAATGTCATATTTATAAATGAGGTCATGATAGATATATATTGTAAAAGAACCGGCCACATCATATCATGACTGTAATTGGGGTCATTTTCTGTGGAAAAATTCTTATTCAAAGGTCAAACTAAAATAAGAGAGATTCAATTATTGTTTTCTTGATATTATAAATTTCTAAGACTATTAAGCATGATTATTTTTCAACTTTTTAATTTTTCACCACCACATCATCCTCGTCACTGTCCTCATTCTCCTCATGCTCCTTAATTTTTCAACTTTTTATCATATGTTGTTGCTTTTCATTCTCATTTTGTTTACATAGTTTTACGTTTTACACTATATATACTAAATGTCATATTGATCCCTATACTTTTCAAATAGATCCCTATACTAAATGTAATAGCTATAAATGAATACTTAATATTTTTATATTTATTTCATAAAATGAGAGTACCTCTCTTATTTCATTTATAAAAAAAAATACAAGTTTAACATTTTTTTTAGAAAGCATTTAATTTGATGTTTAAAATTTTACTTTTTTATTTAAATTTTAATCAATTTGACAGTTTTAAATAAAATCATTTATTGTTACTTTTAAAAATTTAGGATACCCTCTATATATTTTGTTTTGGTCGTTTTGTCATCGCAACATCACTAAATAAGTGCTTCCTATTAAGCCCATAATAGATTGATTTTGAATATTTCAACCACAGAACAATGCACTAATGTAAATGTTGTTACCATAGATCTTTTATAATTGTTGATTGAAAAGTTAACTTCAAATTTCTGAAAATAAAGCAGAATGATTTTATTATTTTGAAAATTTTAAAATATTTAAAATTATAAAGACTAAATTATTTTGATTGGCCTAATTTTTTTTTAATACTTATAACTCAATTACATATCCTAGTCTCTAAGACTAAATTATAGAGACTGAAGATCGAAAAAGAAAATTATGTTGCATAAATTTAAATTCATTAAAATACCTTAATTCCTGTAACTAAATTATAGGAACTAATCAAATAAGACTGAACGATATAGTTGGTTTATTTCCTTAAGTGGGTTTATTAATTTAATTATACTTTCATTAATATATATGTAAATGATATCTGGCATTTATTTCACTAACAAAAATATTCTATTTTTAAAAACAAAAAATATTATGACGAATTTAGATACTGATTTACAAATAAAAAATTATTGATTATATATGTTATATTTCTGTTGTAACCATAATATAGTTGTTTTCTGAGGTAGTTCTCCTTTGGACTCTCTTTCTGCTAGTTAGTTTTTCTCTCAAGGTATGTCTATATCAAATGTTTCTTCTCCTAAATCTTCTTTATGACTTTGTCATTAATTAATTATAGACTAATTTAAAAATAATTTAATTTTAATAGTCAAACCTTTGTAATTAATTTTAACAGTCAATTTAATGAATAATTATAGTCTTTTTATTGACCATTTTAGTAAGTAATAAATTTTTAGTTTTGTAAATTGGTATCTAAATTGTTTAATATAGCTATTATAATAATAATTAGTCACTAAAATTAGTTAGTATTTAGAAGTTTTCTTGTAGTGTTTTAGTATTTTTATTGATATTATTTATTTTCAATATTCGTTGTTTAAATCTCAGTGCACGTGAAGTAATATTATATAAGATTATATGTGTTTCAAAAATATTTTCGCTTACTCAAATGGGTCAACCTAAAAAAAATAAAAAATAAAGATTAAAACAGAAATTTTTTTTTAGCAATTATTATCCTAGCATACTATTTAAGGTGTGAAAATGCAATATATATATATATATATATATAGATGTATATATATATATATATATATATATATATATATATTAAGAATGTGTTAGAAGTGATGAAGCACATTTTTGACGTTGAGAATTGTAACAACCTCACAGTAGGGTAAAGTAATGATAAATTAGGAGGGTTTTTTTAGTCGGTGATATTGGTTGTTATAAGAGGGTTTCCAAGACCAACCAGTGATTGGTTTGAACAATGTATAGGGGTTGCTAGAAGTCCTTTTTTTTCCTTACTTTTTGTGTTAGTGCTTAATCACTGGGATTTTACTTTTCTCAGTGCATAAAACCCTAAATACCTTTAGTCAACAACTGGTGCCATTATTATTAATACAATAATATTATGCTGCCTAATGTACTGAGTTTCACCGAAAGCTCGAATAAATAATTAAGATGCATTATAAAAGTGCGTGATTAGGAACAAACATCACAGAAATTTGGTTTCAGCGTTCATAATACAGTGGAAAATGGCTAGGATCAGTGTTTCTTCCAATTTTGTATCTTTCCTTGTTCTCTTAGCAATCGCCTTTTCTTTCCTTGCACAGCTTGCTCCAGTTAGTGCAGGTTTGTCTATACCTCATTCAAATATGCAAACATGTGTTTAAAATTGTAACATCATTATCACTGTCATTAGTGTTTGGTAGATAGATGATGAATTAATTAGTCCATGTAAGTGTTTACCACGTAAACTAAAACTACATTTTCTTCAAGTTAGAAGCATACTATGTATCTTGAACAGTTAATAATGTGCTGTGATCTTAATTTGCAGATCTGAAAGTGAGAAAACTGGGTGCGATGCCAAGTCCACCTCCTTCACCTGCGCGTAATCCATCTCCGCGTACTCGACCTCCTCATCTTCGGCGTCGTCATCATCCTCCTCCTCCAGCCATTTAAATTTTCATTTTGTTTGATCATGCATCAACAAAACACATGTGGAATCAAGCTAGCTTTGGTTCACGTTTTGTTTATATATGCATCTTTACAGTATTAGGTTTTTTACTTGCATATTGAATACAAAACGAGTTAAAGTATTTCAGAGGTTGTTTCAGTTTGTGGAATTAGAAATATAATCAATGGATTGTGTTATTGTTAGTGAAGCATCTTAGGAGGTTTCTGACATTCTTCTCTTCTGGTGTTTAGTCTGAGGGGATTATCTGTGTTTTGTAATAAGCCGTGTATTTCAGACACCTTTTGTTGCTTTTGAATTGTTTTTGTGGTTAATGTACGTTGTTGATCATTGTTTTTCTATTGATGGTTTGTGTAATTGCACCCCTTTCATATATTATTATTTTCTTTGTTGGAAAAAAATATTAGGTTTTCTCTATAAATCACAAACATATTCATAAATAAAAATTTATAATTAGTTTATGATTTACAATCAAAATTATTTTTTAACATTAATTAGTAAGGTTTTAACTATTTAATTATTATTATTGATTTTAAAATATTCTCCCATTTAAATCGACTTCCTCTTGAGTTGAATAAATTTTTTTTTTTTTTCATTTTTTATGAAAGTTGTATTTGGGAACACAATTTTTGTTTAGAAGATCTATCCTCTATGAATACTATACATAGTGATCTTGATTAAAGACAGTTTTCTTAAGGAGATATAGTAAACCACAAACAACACCTTTAAATAATGTTTATTTTAGTAATCAATATTTTTTTATATTATAAATTAGTATTTAATAATTTTTTGTTATTATTAAAATTAGTTATTAATGATAAAAAAAATTGTTGCAAACACAACTTTCAATAAAAAACAAAAAGAAAAAATTCAACTGAACCTAAGTCGTTTGTGCTATAGCAATTCATATAAAATACAAAATGAATAAATTTATTTCAAATGAAAGTTATCTTATGCATGACAACTACTTCAAATTCGAAGTCATATCCCTTCACATAATTTAACCAAACTTGTAATTTTTTTAAAATATCTAAACCATTTTAGTAAATAAACCGTAACAGGACATTAACACAAATATTTTTATTTATTAAAATGTTAAAATCACGAATTGGTTAAGTCGTTTTATATAATTTAAAGTTATATATATATTACAAATAAGCTTTTGAATAATAGTGGTAGTGAAATTACCCAACTCTAATAATATTATATTTTGACTGTTGCTATATTTTTCAGAAGTCAATTTGTAGTGACAGATTTGAAACATTATGTGATCTTGTAGGTAGAATGTTGTAGGGGTGGCTAGAAGTTTCTTTTTATGTTAGTGCTTAATCACTGGGAATATATAAAAGGCTAAATACCTTATTGCTTTTCTATCTTTTTAGGCAACAACTGTGGCATGTCTTCCATTATTGTTACTATAATAATACTATGTTGCCTTATATTGAAGAACACCTACCACTTCATCATTAATTAGTAATTGTCGTTATCATCTATTGCAAATTTCACCCAAAGCTCCAATAAATATAATTAACATGCATTATAAATTGCGTGATTACAAATTTGGTTTCAACCTTCAAAATAATACACTGGAATATGTCTTCAAAATTTGGTGAAAGTAATACAAAAGAGTTAAAGCGAATAATGATGTTTAGAGAAAAACGAAAGCAGATTTCCACTCAAATAGGCCCAATAGAGTGCAAAACATAATTTAGGCATTTAATTTCTGCACCACATCATTTTCTTCTTGCACCCATCAATTTCAGAATTTGTTTTCTGAAAAAAAAGAAAAGAAAAGAACACACACAATTTCCAAAACTTTTTTTAGGAAAACCAATTTCGAAAAAAGAACACCCTTTACGGAAAATACTTTCCGAAAAGTTTTTTATGCCATGAGAGAAGAAATTGATGGCAAACACGTATTTGCCTAAAACTTATACCTAAACTGGCCTAATTACGAATAAACCTATTTGTTTAAAAATAAATTTGGAAGAGAAATGCATTTAAATATAGATAAAAAATAAATAAAAAATAAGATAGACAAACTATATTCTTACTCTAATTATATTTATTTTATTTCGGTTCACTACCTCTCTTGATTGCGATAAAAATAAAAATGAAAAGTATTATATTTACACATTTGAAAACACGAGTATATATTAATTGGAATTATGATAAAAAAAAAACCGTTAATCGTTGGAGCCATTAGAAAAGTTTATTAATATGAGAAATTTTTGAAAATTCTTTTTTATTGAAAAAAAAAATTATCTACAAAAAATAGATAGGTTCACCGATCAGGCATGAAATGATCATACGTACTACATCCCCTATGCATCCACTAATTAGTTATGCAAATTTTTATAAATTTGAAAACATATCATTAATTAAAATTAAGAACTTAAATGAAAAATAGAAAATATCAATTAATTTGTTCTTAATATAAAATTTAAATATAAGTTACATCTAGGATTCTTATTAGGATATTTCACCCTGCCTTTGATTTAATTTATTGGACAAAGATTAATTTCTAATTAGATACTTAAACTACAAGAAAACTAAAAATAAAGATATAAAATAATTTTTTTTATTTAGAGATGAATTATAATTTTTTATTCATAATTATTTTAGTAACCAATAATAACTACTAACTTTTAATTACTAAGATTAAATGTTTATGAACCATTTTCTTGTATTATTAAAATATTTATTTATAGTAAATTTTAATTATAAACTCGAAAGATTGCGAAAATCATATCTTATATGTAATCCTAAATTAATTGATAATATGAAATTTACTTAAGCCTATCATATCTGAATATTTGTTAGATTTATTATCAATAAGTGTTATATAAATATCTTTTTTAATATTTATTGTTTACCTTGCTCAATTTTATTATTAACATTCCTACTTACAAATTGTTTAAGTAGAAAAAAAAATCTTGTCCAAGGACAATATGACGGTAAGGTTAGAAGAACGTGGCTTGAAATAACAGGTTTCTGTGATATGTAACATCACCTCGAACTTTCCTTTTATAATAGCTTTTTCAGGTTCGTCATTTACACAATTATTCAAACGTGAAGTTAACATATTCGTTTTTTGTAAGTAAATTTGGATTCAAGCTCTATTAAGTAAAATATAATTGGAATTTTTGCATGTGATAAAAAAAGTATGGATAGATAAGAAAAAAAAATTACAAGAGATTAATTTTATTAGATTTCTTAAGAAAATTTGATAAATAATTCATACTATAATATGATGATGCAAAAGCAAGTTCTTTTTTCTGTTCATTTTCGTTACAAAAACGTGTTCCATTTATTATCTTTATTGACATGTTTTCTATGGAAAATTTGTCTGAAAGCTCAAAAAGAAGCCAAATTTTGGTTTGGTGAGTATGAAGCAGAAGTTGTATATTAATTGGGTTTGGATTTCAGCATTGAACACACATAAAATTTTTGGGATGGCTAGAACCACTCTTTCTTCTGTGTCTCGATGTTTTTTTATTCTCTTCATAATCACCTTCACTTTCTTCATGCAACCAATTCCGGTCACAGCAGGTTTGTCTCTGTCATTCAATCATACAAAATTTAACCCTATAATCATGATCACATTGAATGTGTAAAAGTAAGTTTTCATATAGATGTTGAAGATTGTGATTATATGAATTTGCAGATCTGAGAATGAGAAAATTGGGTGTCATGGCAAGTCCACCTCCTCCACCCTCGTCTGGCGGGCACATAGATGTTTTCATATAGATGTTTTCATATAGATTTTATGTTATAAACATTATTGTGTCTACAACTATATACAGTCCACGTTTCGTTATTTCAATTTTATCTTTAATTATTTTAATTTTTTATTTTTATTTTTTACGGTTATTTTTAAAACTCATTTCATATAAATATTTTATTTTTTTAATTTTATATTTAATAATTATTTTAAAATTAATTAAATATTTTTAATTGAACTTAATTCAAATTTTTGTAAAAATTAAAAAATACGAAAACACAGACGCAATAACGTCTGTATTACCAGAAAAAATCATCACCGATGTTATGGATAATTATAGATTATAAGAAAATTAAAACCTTTTTATTATAATAATAGATTATGCTAATTGAAAGTCATAGATATTATTTCAAAATGATTATAAAATAAATATTTTTATTAAATTTAAAATATTTTATTATCAAAGTAATTGATGATAAATATTATTTATGGTATGTAGATTTTTATAAATAAAAAAATTGATATAAAGGATCATACTAATAGAGTATAAAACTAATAAAATGAATATACTAAATAAACTATTAAAAAAGGAAATATTTTTATAGTAGTTATAAATAAATTATGTTTATATGTATAAAAAAAAAGAAAAAACTTATTAGAGAAGTACAAGGACTCGTCTATTAAGGAGTTAATTTTTATTATTATTTTTTCGGGGCGGCAACTACAGCCAACATAAAGTTTTTGTTTTAATATAACCATGGTAATAACTCCTTTTCATATATTCAAATAAAAATCAATATATAAGGTTATCCTAAATATGTATTAGTAACAATCATTACTTCTATTTCATTTAAAAAAAATAGATAGGTTCACCAATCAGTCATGAAATGATACTACATCACCGATGCTCCCATTAAAATTATAATTGATTACCTCAGAATTAGTTATGCAAGTTTTTATAAATCTGAAAACATTTTATTAATAACTGAAATGAAAAATAGAAAATATCAATTTATTTGTTCTCAATTTAACACAGTTACCTCCTTTAATCTCTAAGGCGTCCGACAAAAATGTAAAAAATCTTCAAGTTCAAAAATAGACAATATCTTGATTGTGATAATTGATTATAATGATGATATTTTAATAAATTTTTGGTCGAACATTAATGATGTATTTGAAAATGAAAATGAGGTTCCAAAAACGAATTCTTATTCTTAAAGGAATGTAAGAATGATTTCAAAGACGAACCATCATTTCCTTATCTCTCTGCTCGGGATGGATTTTCGTTCCCCTTAAACCTTGACAGTAAGATTTGTTTCAATACATCCAATAGTTTGACATTACTAAGGAGTCGAGGCTAACGACAATTTAAATACACATTTCTGTTTCAACTTCTTGAGACACTCTTTTGAGGACAAAACCGTAACAAAACTATGAACTTAAAACGAACAATACTTACCTTGAATGTGAAATGCGTGACTTGATAGGTTTATATTTTATATTTTTCACATATATGAATTATGGTTATAGTTATGGCATAGTCATGGTTATTGAGAGATTGTGGTTTCATACGGTTATATGACATTAGTCTTGCACATATAAGACCTTAGACGCTACTTTTACACCAAAACCTTACAGCAATTTTGTTATGGGTCTTTATTCTTGTATAGTGTTCAACTTTGTATTTTCTATCCAATGTAAGACTTTGACTAACACTTGAACTATTCCCGATATGACTCTATCCATGTTATCTCTATCGACTGTGGTCGAAACATTTACTAATCTATATTTTTGTTTTAATTTCAATATTTTATTTAAAAATTGCCAATAAATAAAATAATTTTATATATATAGATATAGAGTATTCATTATAAATTTATTATATAACTTATATAAGACAAGGACATCTATAAGCAATATAATTATAATATAATTTATATCTTTAAGATATTTATTTTTAATAAATTTTAATTATAAAAATATTTATCCGATACGTTGCTAGTACTAAAAGTCTAATTTCCGTTCTAATCAAATTGACTCTTGAATTCTCCTTCTAATAATTGTATTTAGTTTTTTTTTCAAAAGTTACTAATATCTTTTGATTTTAGATCCTTCAAATGTGCCAAGACTAATCCGTCAACGCATTCCAGTCAAACACAAACAATCCATGCTGCAATTAGGGTTCATACTTAATACATGACCATCAATCATTTTTATGGCTTACAGTAATGTGTGCCATTAAAATAACTTTGTTAATGTTATACTAAATCGATTTTTAAGGTTTAGAATTTAAAATTTGAAAATAAAAAGTGATTAAAAAAACAGATTCTATTAAAAATATTGAGTAAATTTTGTCAACAAAAGACCTATAGATAAAAAAGAAATTTTTTTTGACGTATTTCTTTACATTTTTTTATCATTCTCTTAATTTATGAAAAATCATAAAATTATGTAAGTTTTACTCTTCTGATAATAAATCCCATTCATTACTTTATAGATTCGAACAAAATTTAACTAATAATTAAAATTTAATAGAATTTTAAAAAATCTGAAGGAAGATTTCTTTATACAATTGGCTTATTTATTATAAGTTTAGTCTCTAAATTTTATAAATTCTTAAAGGAGCAAAAATTTATCTTCTCCAAAAACAGCTATGCATAGAACCATAGAACGTGGCTTCAAAATGTCTAATCCATTTGTATGGTATTTTCTTTCTTTCACATTTTCAAATAACTTGTTATAGTTTTTGTGATATCTAACATTACCACGAAGTTTCCTTTTTATAATAGCTTTTTCAGGTTCGTCATTTACACGATTCTTCAATTAGGAGCGGTCATTAACATTTTTTTTTTAGTAAATTTGGATTCAATCTCTTAAGTAAAATGTAACTGGAACTTTGCATGTGATAAAAAAAATAGCATGAACTAGATAAGAAAAAAATATTACAAGTGATTAATTTTAAATTCTTAAGAAAGTTTGATAAATAATTGATATTGTAATATGATGACGCAAAAGTTAAAAACAAAAACTAGTTAATTTTTTGTTCAATTTTTCTACCAAAACGTGTTCCCTTTATCATCATTATATATTGACTTAGTTTTCTGTGGGAAATTTCATTGAAAACTCAAAGAGAAGCAAAATTTTGGTTTGGTGAGTATGAAGCAGAAGTTGTATATTAATAGGGATTGGGTTTCAGCAATGAACTCACATAAACTGGGGATGGCTAGGATCGCTCTTTCTTCTATGTCTCTATCTTTTTTTATTATCTTCGTAATGGCCTTCACTTTCTTCATGCAACCAATTCCAGTCACTGCAGGTTTCTCTCTCTCATTCAATCATAAAAACTTTACGAAAAATATTTTAATATATAGTACTATACTTTGAATTTTAACCATATATGGTTCATACATAAATTATATATAATGTTTAGTGTAAAAACATAGTTTTAAATCGTGATGTGTGGATAGATGTGGATAAATGTTTGATATTTTATGACGAATTTTGACTGCTAATTTTAGAAAACAAAATAATATATTAAAAATAATTATATTTGTCATTGTTACTAATGAAATAAAAATTAATATTTAATTTAATATAATTATAAAATATCTAATAAATTATTTGTTTTTTTTTCAAATTATTTAACTTTTTTTTTTCAAATTACACCAAATTGTGTTTAAATGTTATAGATGGTATTATAGGAAGATCGATGACTGAGAGAAAGGGAGACAATTTTTTCTCAAATATTTAATAGTTTTTTTTTAATCTCGATTTTTGTTAAGATTATTAAATGTAGCTCTCAATTTTTTTCTCACTTTAATAATTATTTTTCTTTTAGAACTAATTAAAATGATCCATTTTGTTAAATAATGTTGTAAAGGAAAACAATTTGAGAGTGTAATAATATTATAAATATTAAGATAAAAAAGACTATTAAACCAATATGATGGAAATCTCCCATCTCTCATTATGTTCAGGCATCCTATGTGATTATTATTTTATATTAATTCTTTTTTTTTTCAATTAAAAAACATTTTGATTGTGGGAATTAGTTTTTTCTTTTACATTTTTAGTCTTGTGAAAGTAGAAATTAAGTATAACTTAATTTCATAAAACTATTCTATTAATTATATATTATTATTTGATCACTCATCCTCACTTACCATCATTTACAATAATAGTTATAAAAGCATAGTGTAATATAAAAGGATTTGTAAGTGTAGTGTAGTAATTAAATTTGGTTGAAATATATGTGTTTATATATTGAGATGATGAAAAGTTGTTTAAATTTGTAGATTTGAAGATGAGAAAGTTGGGCGTACAAGCAAGCCCACCTCCTCCACCCCGTTCAGGCCCATCAACAAATGTTAAACGCGTTTTTCATTCACCTCCACCTCCAATTTCCATGGCATAAGATCAATTATTAATCATTATGTTTCATCAAACGATGTTATATTATGCATCACTATAATTTTTTTATATTTTAGTTATGTTGATATTTCAAAAAGTTCATAAATCATATGTATTTAAATCAAAATTTATTGAAATGAAAAAAATAAAATTATATCAAATTTCTTTCTCTGCTTTATTTTACACACAATCGAGTTTACTGTAGAATATGAATAACATTGTTATGTCAAAATTTGATTTCAAACATTCAAAGGAGGAAATACGCTATTTAGTGTATACTTCCCCTGTAGTTGAAAATACTTAATATTACTTAATTTTATTATAAGATTTACAAAATAAAACTAAAAAATTATCAAGAATAAAAAGTAGGGTTTGAAAATAGAATATTCTCAGTTATTTGAAAAAAATATGAACGTAACAAATGTTTATGCAATTTTTTAGATTTATATCCTAAAATTAAGATCTTTACTTTAGTCTTTTGGTAATAATAATAATTACACATATTTTTGGACCAAAATAGAAAATAATGAATTAATTTTAAGAACTTAAGTAAACTTTAAAATTTAAAGATACTTGATTGTTTTATTTTTATAAATTAATATGATTTTGATATACAATTTTAGAAACTAAATCAACCATTTATTTTCTCTCTCTCTCTCTCTCTCTCTCTCTCTCTCTCT
>Ga0209589_1010245_pt1 | contig 13731 bp, 5 predicted proteins | sample CowpeawhiteBW_FD_187525 | JGI IMG/M metagenome (GOLD analysis project Ga0209589, IMG submission 187525) | Root nodule microbial communities of legume samples collected from California USA - Cow pea white BW (SPAdes) (version 2) | ecosystem: Host-associated > Plants > Roots > Nodule | place: USA...
TCCTTCGGAGTCCTGGGTTATCTTCTGGTTAACCTTCAGAGTATCTCTTCCATAACATATTTCGAAGCATATCGACAGCCAGAGAAAAAGAAAGGAGAACGACAACACAACCTCTTCACTTCTCATTTCTAAAACCAACCTTCTACGGTCTCTCTGATCCTTCTTCTCAAAATTTTGACATCAAATTCTATAAAATCAACTACTATTTCAATCTCTTGTTAATTTCCTTAATTGTTTGTCCTTCTTTCTCAGAAACAGAAAACAAAAAAACGAACTTCTTGATCTTTCAAAGAGCTACAAATTACAAGCATGTTTAAGTCTCACTCGGCATGCCCAACAAAGATATTCTAATGCAATCATCACTGGTCAAAGAGGAGAGAAGACAGAACTAGTGTTACAATAACTAATATCAAGACAATTTTAATATAAAATCATTTTTCTAATAAGAAGAAATTAATAAAACAAAATATAGAAGCAAAATTTTTATTTAATTGAAAAGAAAATTAAAACTATTTTTAAAACATATTTAAATTTAAATTCTAAAATTAACTTTTGAAGTTTCTTTTCTTTTTTCATCCCTAATGTTATGTTTAATTGAGAATGGATTTGAGGAACTGAAACTTAGATCGTTTGGATTTAAGGAAGATAATTTGAAATAAAAGTTTATGAGTCATGAATAAATTAAAAAATATTTTAATGGATGAAATTGTAAGATAAAATTATACACTAAAGTTAAAATACAATTTAAATTAAAATATAAAAATTATATCTCAAAATAAAAATATATTCAAACAAATTAAAATTACATATATATATATATATATATTAGAATTCAAATAAATTTTAAATAAAAAATATAAATCATTTAATTTATAAATAAAACTTCGATCTCAAAATAAAAACAAATAAAACAATAAAATATTATAATTTAAATGAGTGAAATTAAATTAATCTATTATTTTAATATAAAACGTATATTAAAAACAATTAAATTTTTTTCTTATTACTTTATATTATTTATTTTCAATTAATTAATTTTGAAATAAATTTTTAGTTTATTTTATAAAAAAATAATATAAAATTTATAAAAGCAAATATGATGATGGGAATAGTTCTAAACAAAAATAGTCTAATTATATAATTATTTTTACCATTTTGAGTTGTATTTTTTTCTTGATTTTTTAATTAAATTTTTTATGAAAAAGTATTAGTTGTTAATTTTTTTATGAAAAAGTTGAACCACGATCCTTTTTTTCTATCCTTTCCTCTGATTCTATTCAACTACTAAATCACAGCTTAATTAAATATTTTAATATTTACTTTGATTTCGCATTTTTTATTTTTTTTTCATATTTAATAATGAGATAGAGTCAACGTCAAAGTCTACACTTTTGTCGGTACTCTCCTAGTCGTCTTCTTTCTGCTGTTGTCAAGTGTTATTGTCCCTACAGATTTTTAGCCTTTCAATACAATAAAAAATGTTTTTGGAAAGAAAAAAAAAACACATTTTATTAACTTAATTTATTTATGTATATAAAATTATTATCAAGTTGGATTACAATTCAACTGTTAACTAAAAGTATTACAAAATATATATATATATATATATATATATATATATATAATTGAATTACTAATTAATTTTTCTCTTATTTAATTACAGTTCAATTTCAAACCATTAACTAAAATACTAATATTAGAACTTTAAAAAAAGCAAGTACTCATAAGCCAGGTGGTGCATCTCCTCCTTGCACACCAGAAGATAAAAACAAAAGGTGGAAAAATAATTACATGCAACTTAAAAGGTTAGAGGGCATTTAATTTATACGGTGCAATTACGTTTTCTATTTCTTAATTTATATTGAAAATCATATTAATATTAGAAAACAGAATAGAAAATTGTGTCCATTATTTAAAAATATATAAAAATAAAAAATTGGACCAAATTAGACTTTTCAAAGTTAGATAGTATCAACTCAGAGATTTTCCTCCCCTGTGATAGGTGTGCGGGCCTCTTTCATTCACTTCGAGTTCTTGTTTTTTAATGCATTTTTCTCGAGTTCGGTTGGCCTGTTATGTGAAATATTACTCTGTTATGTGAAATATTACTGAGTCTATGTCGGTTTAGTGCAATGGTGTCGTTTCAATTTTTTGAATTTAATAAAAGTTAATTTAATTTAAACATTTATTTAAACACAGTGTTTTGTTTATTTTTTTAAAAACTAATGTATTTAAGTGGCAGTGTTTTATTTTTCTGTTTTCACTACTATAAAAGTCCTATTCGAATAAGTCCTATTTGAATGTACCAATGTCTTGCAATTGCTCTTCATGTTTAAAGTTTTGCATTCAAGGTTTCAGGGTTTTTTTTTTCCTTCTTCTTTGCTTTTTTTTCCCAATACATTTAAATGTATAAATATATATTTCTGCCATGATTCATTTATGTTTTATGATGTATTTGATAAATTATTTTAGTTTTATTCATGTTTTTTATAAGAGTATTTGATGGATACAAGTTTGAGTCTCAAACTTGGTCTTGAATTTGATAACCTAGAAGATGCATGGAAATTTTGGGATAATTATGGTGGAAGTAAAGGTTTTGAAGTTAGAAAACACTACCCTAACAAGAATAAAAAAGATGCTTCTTACATATATGTTTGTTGCAAGGAAGGTATGAGAAAACCAAATAAAAGAGACTTTAAGACAAATAATCCTCGACCTGAGACAAGGATGTGTTGCAAGAATGAAAGTTAAAAGAGTTAATGAAAGATATAGAGTTGTTGATTTTGTTGATGATCATAATCACCCACTTCATCCACCAGAAACAGTTCATCTATTACCTTCTCAACGAAAAATAACAGATTGTCAAGCATATGATCTTGAAATGGCAGAACAGGCAGGGATTGAACAAAAGGCATCATTTGATTTGATGAGTAAATATGTGGGAGGTAGAGAGAATTTGGGCTATACAAGAGAAGATGTAAAGAACTATTTGAATTCAAAGAGACGGAGAGATATGGCATATGGTGAAGCTAGAAGCTTGTTACAATATTTTCCAACAACAAAAAGAAGAAAGTAAAACCTCCACAACTTCATTCAAGTGAACCTTTAATAGGGTCATCAACTTTAGTTCCATTGGAATCACAATCAATACCTTATTTGTCTCAACCTTATCAAATGAGCTTCACTAGCATGCTTATGGTATGTACACTTATTTAAGAATGTAACAATACTTTACAACAAAATATTTTATTGAAGTTACTAACATTCATCTTATTCTATTGTTTTAGGATGTTCAAGATGGCTTGTTTCAAAATGGCTTGTTTCAAGATGTTCAAGATGGATGCAATAAGTAGAATTTAGTTAGACTACTTTAGATGTTGTATCATTCCAAAACTTTATTGAGGTAACTCATGATTAGTTGTTTGTATGATATGATTAAGTGAATGTTTTATTATTATGAAATTTGATGTGTTTGTGTGGTCAACTTTGCAACATGTGTTGTATAAACATTCATCGCTATATAAATTTAACAGTGCCCCAAGTTTGGATAAAAGTGACGGTGAAATGCCCCAAGTTTGGATAAAAGTGATGATTGCACCGACGTGATCATTATATATTTATACATTTAAATGTACTGAAAAAAAAAACAAAGAAGGAAAAAAAAATACCTGAAACCTTGAATGCAAAACTTTAAACATGAGACATTGGTACATTCGAATAGGGCTTTTTACAGCAGTGAAAACAGAGAAGTAAAACACTATCATTTAAATACATCAATTTAAAAAAAAAAAAGTAAAACAAAACGTTGTGTTTAAATAAATGTTTAAACTAAATAACTTTTATTAAATTTAAAAAGCTGAAACAGCACCATAACATTAAACTAGCAAAGACTCGGTCATATTTTACGCAACGGACAAACCGAACTCATTTTTCTCACAGGAAATTGTTTTATGTGAGAAATACAATTCCATTTAGAAACACAAATTTATGAATGCACCACTTATGAAAATATATGAATCAAAAGAGAAAAAGTCATAACAAAAATTTATGGTTTAAATGTATATTGACTTTATATGATTCATAAAAATGTGTTATTAAGCAGAAAACATTAACTTTTATTTACTCTTAATATTATAGGAAAAGATAATTGATCTTTCAAGGTGAAAAAAGAATCTTTAAGGAAGTGAAACTTCACTCATGAAGAAAGATTCACATGTGAAAGATTTTTAGGCTTCAATGAAAAATAAGAAAATTTACGTATATAAAAGTGAGTAGGAAAATTGAAGCAATGTTCCTTATGAAATGGATATGTGACCTTTCAATAAAGACCGAAAAAATAATCAAAGTAACTTATGTAGATGGTTATTGGCTATCTTTAGAATATACCATTATTCAATTATAACCGATTGTAACCAATTATCTCTTTATATATATATATATATATATATATATATATATATATATATATATATATATATATATATATATATATATATATCCAAGTTACTTAAATAATAGATAAATAATTTGTTAGACATATTTGGTTACAAATGTATCTTTTAATAGCGACCATACTTATATGATATAAGTTATATCTAATACTTATTTTTTTTGATAAAGTAAAGATTGGAATAATTTGAAATACTTGCAATTTTATATAAACTTAACAAACGTATCGATCTTGGTCATGTAAGTTTCAAAATAGGTTCAACACAATAAGTATATAAGCATATGTAAATTCCTGTGTATAAAAAAAATTAGTACAGTATTGAAAACCTTAGTACATTTCATTATCTCAATTATGCCTTTTTCGTCTATCTCCATAAAAGAGAACACACTTACAATATGCCCTAAAAGGAAATGGAGACACAAAAGTAATTCACTACAACAATTAATAGGTAATGATATATGGATATTCCATTTTTTATTCTACGCTTACTTAACATTAATAAAATTAACCTACTTAACATTAATAAAATATTTTTATTCTCAAATATAAAATAATTTAGTAATAATTAAATTGAAAAGTAAATATATTAAAGTTTTCTAAGTGATGGAAAATTAAAGGTGTCCATACACTCTTTCAGTGACGAATCTTCGATCAATATTTGGAGGGTGTCAAAATTTTGGTTGAATTACTCTTTTGTTCCATTTTTTGCTAAAAAATGTCAAGTTGGTCTTCTATTTTTTTTAGTTTTAATTTGGTCCGATTTTTTTAAAAATTGATGCAATTTGATTATTTTTGTTAAATTTCTTGAAGCAGAATAATGATTTTTTATCATGACTGACTCTAAGATTAAGTCAATTACACAAACAAAGCAAATCATCTTTATTCACAACTTCAATTTTAATTAAAAAATCTTGATCTGATTCATAAAATTTAACGAAAAATGATCAAATTATATCATTTTTTCAAAAATCGAGATCAAATTGGAACTAGAAAAACTGGAGGACTAACTTCACACTTTTGAACGAAAAATAAAAATTAAAAGATTAATTTTAAAATATTTATATAAACTAGTAAAAACATTGTATTTACTTTTTTTAAGATAATAAAAAATAATAAAATTATAATTATTGTTATCATTATAATTATAAAATAAATACACATAATTTTTATAATTTTACTATAATTAATTTTAATTTATAATAGTTAAGTTTCAAATAAAAATAGTTAAATAAAAAAATGATTAAATTAAATAAGTGATCGCTTGAAAGATAATATTAATAAAATAATTAGTTTTATTTTAAAAAATATTAAAAAGATAAAATTGAAAATGTGAAAAAAAAAAGAATAGAAATATATTAAATATAGATATATAAAAAATTTTAAAATATTAAATATATTAAAAATATTAATTTTTAAATATATATTTAAAATTATATATTAATTAAATTATGTAGATATAAAAATTTGGGGGGTTGACCCCCTATGTCCCCCTTCATAGGTCCGCTTCTGACCTTTTTTTAAATGAAAAAAAAATCTATTTTCGATATTTTTATGAAGTAATTCTTGTTGATAATTGTGACAAAAGTTGTTTTACAAAAATACTCTCCTTTTATTTCTATTTTTTATATCAACAAATGTTAGTTGTTAGTTTTTATTAGTAATAGAGTTTAACTCACAACCTCTCTCACTCTCCTTTCTAAACTTGTCATCTCTCCTAATTGAACTTTCCATGCAGGAAGATACACTAGGAAGGACAATGCAAACAATGTGGTAAGAGGAAGGTTGGAATGGTGGCTCGTGTTTTGCAGCTCCATATGATCGAGCAACTCCATGTGACCAAGATGGAGTCATGTTTTTTTTTTAAGTTTTATTCATTAAAAAAATATAAAATAATTCTAACTCATCTAAATATCATTTCACATTACTTTTAATATCAATGGTAATTTGATAATTTTACTTTCTAATTTATTGAAAAAAATAATTTGTCACATAAATTAACTCTCTCACAAACTTTCATAAACTTTACTCCTAAATTGACTTCACCATTACCTCCAATTCCCTTAACAAAAATAAAACAAATTTTACCCTCAAATTCATCAGTCATCTCTTTCAAATCAATCTCTACAAAAGAACACACACCTAAGGTGTCTTTATTTTTTTATTTTTTATATGGATTTGGAGGATTGGATTTTAAGAAAAAGAGAGGTTGTTTGGATTCAGAGAACGATGATAAGAAATGAAAAAAAAATGAAAAAAAAAAGTTTATGAAAGTTGTTTAGTGATTTGATTGATGTGTATGATAAAAAAATATTATTTTCATAGATAAAACTATAAGATGACCAAATTATCCCTAGATAAAAATTATTATTATTAATTTGTTATTATTAAGATATGAGTTTATTTATATTATTATTATTATTAAAATTATTAAATTTTTATTATTAATATATAAATTTAGTTATATTATGAATTTTGTTTAATTATTAAATTATAATTTTATTATTAATGATAGTAAATAGTAATAGTAGAATAGGTAATATATATTTTTATTTAGAAGTGAGTGATAGGAAAATATAATTAAACCACTAGGAAATGGCTTTTGATACCACTGCAAAATAGGAGAAAAATAAGAAAGTTACCTCTTTGTTAAAAAAAAAATGTTTCAATGTTTGTGTTCTACGTTTGTGCAACTTATGTTTCAATGTTGGTACTCTTATGTTTACTATGGATTATCATCACTATAAAGTAAAGGTGATGTCTGCATTAGATTCTAGCAACACTGCACGTGTAAATACACACTCATAAGTTAAGGAGAAATTGATTTTATTCATGAAACTTAACACTAGTAAAAGATAGAAAATAATTTAGTAGTGTCAATTCATTAAGTTTTAATTTTTATATTTATTTTTTAATTTAAAAGAAAAATATAAACTAACACATGTCAGATCATGATTGTGTCACGTGTCAATATAACAAGTATAACATTGGTTGTTTTTAATTTAGTCTCTCTATGTAAAATTTTGATTTAATTTAGTCCTTTTTTTTTTGAACGATTCAATTTTTTTCAAAACAAATTAATAATTAAACTTAATTACAACTTATATATACATATTAAAATAAATTTTTAGAATTTATACATTAAATTACTCCACTTAAATACTCAAATTATTTTATTTTTTACAAATGTAAAAAAATTCAAGTGTAAAATATTACAAGTGAAAAAATATAAAAAGTAAAATAATTTGAGTATTTACGTGAAGGATTTGATGTAAAAATTATAAAAAAAATATTTTAATATATATATATATATATATATATATAAGTTGTAATTAAACTTAATTATTAATATAATCTCGAATTAGAAAATTAGATCTTTCAAAAAATAGGGAGACTAAATTAAATCATTTGAAATAGAGTGACTAAATTAAAAATAACCACAACTATATTGATACTTAACATGACTATAACCTAAAACGTGGTAGTTTATGTTTTTCTTTTTAACAATTATACAAATATAAAAAAAATTAAAAAAAAAAAATTTATAAATTGACACCTGCCCTGACACAACTTAAAAAAAGAACCAAATTAACTTTTTTCAAATTGAAGATCAAATTAAATATAAAAATAACAAGAAAACTAAAATAACAAATTAAAACAATAAATTACTAATTAAGCCTAAAATAAATAAGTGTACAAATTTATAGTTATCCAATTGATGTCAAATCACTTACTATTTTTTTACCCTTTTTCTTATTAGAAAAGAGTTTATCTTTCTATGTGAAAAGATAATCTTTAAATAAATCAAATTTCAATTATGAAGATAAATTCATTTGCAGAAGATTTTTCTCTCAAGTCCAAAAGAAGACAAAAAAAAACTTATGAGTATAAAAATGATTATTAGAAATGAACGAGTACTGTTGAATGGTATTTATTTATAGATTGTTTGTCCATTTAATAAAGATTGAAAAGATAGTCAAAATAAAATAAATGAGATATAATTAGTTATTGACTAATAGTAGAAGATACCATTATTCAATTATAACCAATTATTTCTTATATATATCTAAATTATTTAAATAATAAATAAATAAATAATTTGTTAGAAATACTTTGTTACATAAACTTCCAGTTTCTTATAGACAGGAAAGTACAACAACACTCATTTTCATTATTAAGACTTCCAGTTTAAAATAAAATATAAAATTGTTATACATGATTTTGGTATCATAAACTTTAACTTTTAATTAAAATTGAAATTTGTTTCTTTTTACAACTTTGACTAAATTCGTCCCTTGACTTTAAAATATATATATATATATATATATATATATATATATATATATATATTTGTTAAATTTATTTTATTTTTAAATATATTTCATGATAATATTTAAAATAATATTAAAGCTTAAATGTATCAAATAATATAAATAACTCAAATATTATCATAATATACTTTTAAAATCTCAAATAAATTTAACAAAATTTGATTAAAAAGCTAAATTCATATATTTCTAAAGTTGGAGACTAAATTTAATCAAAATTTTTTAAAAAAAATAATTTTATTTTTATTTAAAATTAAAGGATCAAAATATATTTAACCTGATATAAATACACCATGAAAAGTTAATAAAAACAAATACAACAATAAAATATTACAATTTAAATGTGTGAAATTTAATTAATCTATTATTATTTTAAAATTTTATTTTAATATAAAAATTATATTAAAAACAATTAAATTTTTTATTATTACTTTATTTTATTTATTTTCAATTAATTAATTTTGAAATAAAATTTTAGTTTATTTTATGAAAACATTACTATAAAATTTATAAAAGCAAATATGATGATGGAAATAGTTCTAAACAAAAATAGACTAATTATATAATTATTTTTAATTAAATTTTTCATGAAAAAATATTAGTTGTTAATTTTTGTTTATAAAAAAGTTGAACCACGATCCTTTTTTCTTTCCTTTCCTCTCTGATTCTTTTCGACTATTAAATCACTTTATCACAGCTTAATTAAATATTTTAATATTTACTTTGATTTCACATGTTAAATTTTTTATTATTTTTTCATATTTAATAATGAGATAGAGTCAACGTCAATGTCTACACTTTTGTCGGTACTCCCCTAGTCGTCTTCTTTCTCCTGTTGTCAAGTGTTATTGTCCCTACAGATTTTTAGCCTTTCAATACAATAAAAAATGTTTTTGGAAAAGCAAAAAAAATTATTAACTTAATTTATTTATGTATATAAAATTATTATCAAGTTGGATTACAATTCAACTGTTAACTAAAAGTATTACAATATATAATTGAATTACTAATTAATTTTTCTCTTATTTAATTACAGTTCAATTTCAAAACATTAACTAAAATACTAAAATTAGAACTTTAAAAAAAGCAAGTAATCATAAGTCAGGTGGTGCATCTCCTCCTTGCACACCAGAAAAAAAAAACGAAAGGTGGAAAAATAATTACATGCAACTTAAAAGGTTAGAGGGCATTTAATTTATACGGTGCAATTACGTTTTCTATTTCTTAATTTATATTGAAAATCATATTAATATTAAAAAACTGAATAGAAAATTGTGTCCATTATTTAAAAATATAAAAAAAAAAATTGGACCAAATTAGACTTTTCGAAGTTAGAGAGTATCAACTCGAGATTTTCCTCCCTTGTGATAGGTGTGCGTGCCTCTTTCTTTCACTTCGAGTTCTTTTTTCTTAATGCATTTTTCTCACAGGGAATTGTTTTATGTGAGAACTACAATTCTATTTAGAAATACAAATTGTTTTACATGCAATGCACCACTTATGAAAATGTATGAATCAAAATAGAAAAAGACAGAACAAAAATCATATATTGACTTTATATGATTCATAAAAATGTGCTATTAAGCAGAAATATTAACTTTTATTTACTCTTATTATTATAGGAAAAGATAATTGATCTTTCAAGGTGAAAAAAGAATCTTTAAAGAAGTGAAACTTCACTCATGAAGAAAGATTCACATATGTGAAAGATTTTTAGGCTTCAATGAATAAAAAATAAGAAAATTTACGTGTATAAAAGTTTTTTAGGCTTCAATGAATAAAAAATAAGAAAATTTACGTGTATAAAAGTGAGTATGAAAATTGAAGCAGTGTTCCTTATGAAATGGATATGTGACCTTTCAATAAAGACCGAAAAAATAATCAAAGTAACATATGTAGATGGTTATTGGCTATCTCTAGAATATACAATTATTCGATTCTAACCAATTATCTCTTTATATATATATATATATATATATATATATATATATATATATATATATATATATATATATATATATATATATATATATCCAAGTTACTTAAATAATCGATAAATAATTTGTTAGATATCTTTTGTTACAAATAGAGATGACAAAAATATTCGCGCCTGCGGATATCCGTAGATAAAATCCACGACGGATAGTTACTACCTGCGGGTAGCGGGTATTTTAATACTCGCTTATAAACGAGTCGGGTACGGGTATCATATTATCCATACCTGCGAATACCCGTTACCTGCAAAAAATTAAAATTAAAATTTAATTTATATTTTATTAAGTTAAATTTAATTAAAATTAAAATTAACTATATTTTATTATGTCAAATTTAATGATAATTATAATTATAATTTAATTTTTATTTTTATTTTATAATTTTATAATTTTATATTAAAAAATTTATAAAATATTTTTTTTTAAAATATTTGTATGTATCAGGTATCCACGGGTACCCGCGGATTTTAAAAATATTCGCAGATATTTTTTAAGCAGATACCCGACGGGTAGCAAGCGAATTTTTTTTTTTACGGATCGGGTTACGGGTAGGCACTATCCGTGTCTGACCCGACCCGTTATCATTCCTAGTCACAAATGTATCTTTTAATAGCAACCATACTTATATCTAATACTTATTTTTGATAAAGTAAAGATTGGAATAATTTGAAATACTTGCAATTTTATATAAACTTAACAAACGTATCGATCTTGGTCATGTAAGTTTCAAAATAGGTTCAACACAATAAGTATATAAGCATATGTAAATTCCTGTGTATAAAAAAAGTTAGTACAGTATTGAAAACCTTAGTACATTACATTATCCCAATTATGCCTTTTTCGTTTATCTCCATAAAAGAGAACACACTTACAATATGCCCTAAAAGGAAATGGAGACACAAAAGCACTTCACTACAGAAATTAATAGGTAATGATATATGGATATTCCATTTTTTATTCTACGCTTACTTAACATTAATAAAATTAACCTACTTAACATTAATAAAATATTTTTATTCACAAATATAAAATGAATTAGTAATAATTAAATAGAAAAGTAAATATATTAAAGTTTTTTAAGTGATGGAAAATTAAAGGTGTCCATACATCTCTTTTTAAATGAAAAAAAAGTTATTTTTGATATTTTTGTAATGAAAAAAAGTTATTTTTGATATTTTTGTGAGAAAGTAATTCTTGTTAATAATTTTGACTAAAGTTGTTTTACAAAAATACTCTCCTTCTATTTTTATTTTTTATATCGACAATTGCTAGTTTCTATTAGTAATAGAGTTTAACTTACAACCTCCCTACCATCGTTTCTAAACTCACCATCTCTTTTAATTAAATTTAATTACTAATATGATCTCAAATTAGAAAATTAGATCTTTCAAAAAATAAGAAAATTAAATTAAATCATTTGAAATAGAGTGACTAAATTAAAAATAACCACGGCTATATTAACACTTAACATGACCATAACCTAACACGTGATAGTTTATGTTTTTCTTTTGAATAATTACAAAAATGTAAAAAAAAATTGAAAAAAAAATGAAAAATTTTATAAATTGACATGCGTTAACTCAAATTAATAAAAAGAACCAAATTATTTTTTTAAAATTAAATATCAAATTAAATTCAAAAATAACAAAAAAAACCAAAATAACAAATTAAAATAATAAAACACTAATTAAACCTAAAATAAATAAGTCCACAAATTTATAGTTATCGAATGATTTTTTTTTGGTGTTAAAACACTTACTATTTTTATACCCTTTTTCTTATTAGAAAAGAGTTTATCTTTCTATGTGAAAAGATAATCTTTAAATAAATCAAATTTCAATTATGAAGATAAATTCATTTGCAGAAGATTTTCCAGAAGAAGACAAAAAAAACTTATGAGTATAAAAGTGATTATTAGAAATGAACGAGTACTGTAGAATGGTATCTATTTATAGATTGTTTGTCCATTTAATAAAGATCGAAAAGATAGTCAAAATAAAATAAATGATATATAATTAGTTATTGACTACTCGCAGAAGATACCATCATTCAATTATAACCAATTATTTCTTATATATATCTAAATTATTTAAATAATAAATAATTTGTTTGATATATTTTGTTACAAATGTATCTAATTTCTTATAGACAGAAAAGTAGAACACTCGTTTTCATTATTAAAACTCCCGGTTTAAAATGAAATATAAAATTATTATATATGTTTTTGGTATCAATAACTTTAACTTTTAATTAAAATTGAATTTGTTTCTTCTTAAAATTTTGGTTGGATTTCATCCTTCATTTTTAGAAATATATATATATATATATATATATATATATATATATATATAATAATTAAATTTTTTAAAATTTATTTTACGTTTGAAATACATTTCATGATCGCATTTAAGATAGTATTGAAACAGAAATGTGTCAAATGGTATAAATAACTTTAATGCTGTCATAATATGTTTTTAAAACTTTAAATAAATTTAACAAAATTTGATTAAAAAGATTAAATTCACGTATTGTTAAAATTAGAGAGTAAATTAGACCAAAAATTCGAAAAAGAACAAATTTTAATTTTCAATTCAAAGTGAAAGGAACAAAAATATATTTAACCTCGTATAAATACACCATGGAAAATTGTTGGCTCCATCGTGCACTATCGACCTTGTTGATAACTGGTGTCAAATTGCAGACCTATCTCTGGTTTGCTAGAAGAGGAAGCTGAGCTAGAAAAACGCTTGTTGACAAAAAAGGTTGGTTGTGTGGGAATTGGCAATGGCATGGTTGTTGTATCTCTGTCAAGCATGAACAAAACATTTGACATAGTGGGTCGATCAATTGGTTCATCTTGAATGCATAATAGCCCAATAATTGCACACTTGATGAATTGATTTTGGTTGCATGTTTCACCAATGCATGAATCCATTAAATCCAGAAGCCTATTCTCTGTCCA